>NBJMC04202__coassemble_1172_pt1 | contig 99475 bp, 86 predicted proteins | sample NBJMC04202__metabat2_high_PE_003 | metagenome-assembled genome bin NBJMC04202
CACAAGACCCTTATAGGGTCTACTCAAGCCACCGGCTATGCCGGTGGTCTTGACTAACCGGTGACGGTGAAGGTGATGGCTTTGCCGGTTTCCACCAGCTTGCCGTTGAAGTAGATCTCCAGGGTATAGGAGCCTGCGGTTTCAGGCATCCGGGACAGCTCGCCGACGTACATATCGTTGGACCACATATCGCTCCAGACAGCTTCGCCGCTGTAGTGATCGACTACGTTGCCGTCGCTGTCGCGAACCACCAGGAGTGTGGTGACGGTGTCGTCACTGCTCTGGATGTTGCCCAGGGTCTCGCAGGCGAAGGCCAAAATCTCACCGGGGCCGAAGCTGGTACGGGTGGTGCCGAGATTGCGGTAGGTCCAGTCGTCGTTGGACGGGCGGAGCCAGGTGCTGACGTAGGCAGTGGTAAAGCCGTAGTCCTTGAAGCTCTCGGCCTGGGGCATGGTGTAGTCCAGCGTGGTCTCGCCAGCCACGGCCTTGCCGGTGGCCTCCTGAATCTCGATGGTGTAAGTGCTGTTGGGGATCAACCCATTCAAGGTGACAGTTGTCTCAGAGGCCTGCTCCACGGCATTGGTTTCCTGCCCCTTCACGCCGTAGACCACCAGCCACTGGGTGTCGTCCGAGCTGACTTCGCAGTTCCAGGAGACGGTCAGGCCGCCGGTTTCGTTGGGCGTGGCAGTCAAATCCGTGATGGTGAGATCATCGGGGGTGATCTCCGTGCTGACGGCCCGGGCCATGCTGTCGGAAGTGATGAGAATGGTATAGGTCTCGCCGGCCTTGAGGTTTTCCAGCGTAGCGGTGCTTTCCGTAACGGTTTGGGTGTCGGAATAGCCGTCCGTGCCGGTGATGTTCAAGGTCCAGCTCTCCGGCTTGTCACCGGTGAATTCCCAAGTGAGGGTGGCGGTGGAGCCGGGGATGAAAGCGCGGATATCGGTGATGGTGACGGAGGGGATGGTCTTGCCGGTGGCGGTAGTGGCGCCGGTCAGCTGCAAGTCATCGGGGTCCATCAGCGTCACGGTGTATTCCGTGTCGGGGTCCAGGCCGGTGAGGGTGACGGTGTGGCCGGTAAAGACCTTGGTCTCCGTCTCGCCGCCGGTGGGGCCGTAAGCCACGGTCCACTCCTCCGGTTCGCTGCCGTCTACCACAAAGGAAAGCTCAATCTCGCTGACGGTTTCACGGTTGACGGTGAAGCTCACAATGTTGGTGGTGGACTTGGTGGAGGTGATAAAGGAGGAGACACCGGCAATGGTCTCCCGCTCAAAGCCCTCCACAGAGATGGTGTACTGGGTGCCGGCGGCCAGATCGGAGAATACATTGGGTTCTCCGGTGTAGGGCTGCCGGGTGACATTGCCGTAGGCGTCGGTGCAGACAACCTCCAGCTTGTCCGGCGATTCCTGAGTGGTGATGGACACGGTGATGGAGTCCACCGTCCGCTCCAGTGCCTCGATGCTGTCGATGGTCAGGGTATCGGTGCGGATGAAGAAGAACCATACCGCTGCACCCGCCAGGCCCAGCACCACCAGCACAGCCAGAATGGTGGGGGCCCATTTGGCGAATTTTTTTCGTTTTCGGGGTTTTTCGCCGCTGCCCTCCAGCGGGACATCGTCCTCCGGCGGTTCTAGGGAGCGTCCGGCGTCGTAGTCCTGGTCAATGTCCCGGTGAACGGATTCGATCAGGGCGTTGAGCATTTCGTTGTCGGGCGTGAAGTTCTCCTTGAAGGTCTCGTCCATTTCCTCGGTATTGGCGAACTGTACCGGCTCCACCGCTTCCTCGGCAGCCTCCTGATCGACGGAGACGTCATCGGCAACAATGGGCGGGGTAATGGGGTCGTCTCCCACTTGGTTGCGCATCATGTAAGAGGAAATGGCCTCTTTCAGCTCCGCGGGTGTCTGGTAGCGGTCCTCGGGTTTGAAGGCACAGGCCTTGCCGATGATCTCCGCCATTTCATAGTCCGCGAACATGGGTGCCGGCAGCGCCTGTCCGGTGATCCGCAGCTTGTCTGCGGATTTGGCGGAGGTCTTTTCGTCCTCCAGCGGCGCGTGGTTGCCGTTGTAGATGCGGTAGAGGATCAAGCCTACGGCGTAGAGGTCAATGGTCTCATTGACGTTGGCCATCAGCTCAAACAGCTCCGGGGCAGAGAAGGGACTGAGCATCCCCTCGGGCATGGAGCAGTATTTGAGATCCTCGATCTTAGCCAATCCCATGTCACCCAGCATGAAGTGGCCCTGGGGGCTGAGATAGATGTTGCTGGGCTTGACGTCCCGGTGGATGAGACCGGCCTCCCGCAGGTCCGCCAGGGCGTTGCACAGATCCATCGCCAAGTTGACGGCACTGGTGTGGGTGATGTCCGTCTTGAGCAGGTACTGCTCCAGGGTGGTGCGGAATTCTGCCAACAGAAACACGTCGAAGCCGACGCCATCCTCCTTGGGGCGGATCTCATAGCTGCGGAAACAATCCAGATTGGGGCTGTTGGAGAGGGACTCCATCTGCTCCAGCTCTGCCTGGTAATCGGCCACCACCTGCTGGTAATAGGCTTGCGCCGCCTCCTGGTCCGACGCGGCGCCGGTGAAGATCAGAGCCTCCACCTGCTTCTGCGATTCGGGAACCGAGATATGCTTGAGAACGTAGAGCTGTTCGGACCGGGTGCTTTTTACGGAGTAGACGCTGGTGCCGCCCCGACGGCCCAGACACTCCTGCACCTCCATATTGGTCAGTAGCGCTGTATTGAGTTCAAATTCTGCCAAGCGTTTCGCCTCCTTCAACTCATACAGCTTTATTCTAGGCGATTTTGGTTAAAATTGCAATACAATTTTCCTTCGAAGGCCATTTGCTGGCAAATTTCATGCCGAAAAAATAAATCGAAAAAACTGGAACCGGATGCCATATTTAATTCGTCTTAATTACTATGGCGCCCAAAAGACTGTTTCCGACGGTCAGACGTTCTCCGGCCACAGCGAAGAGACGCCATCGGCGTGAGAAAGAAGTTGGAATCTGACGAAAGTTATGGTATGATGGGAACGGTAATTTCATTCAGGAGGTCCAGGCAATGAAACTCAAAACCTGTGAATATTGCGGCACGGAATATAGTAGTGAACTGCGTACGTGCCCACTCTGCGGAAAGGTGGGTGCCTCCGACCAGGGGCCCCAGGCGCCGCAGGCGCGGTCTGGGCGCAAAGGCGACAGCCGGGGGAAATCCCGCAAGGCGCCTCCGCCGGATCAAGACAAAATTCCCCGTTGGATGTGGGCTATGATTTGTGTGATCCTGGGTCTGGCTGTGCTGCTGGGTGCCGGCTACTTTGCCTATGTCATGGGCTTTTTCGGCAGCGGCTCCACTACGTCCCAGACGCAGATCAGCGACACTCAGACCACAGAGCCGGAGGATACCCAGACAGATATTACCCCGGAGACGGACGAGACCGAGGACAGCCAGCCCGAGGAAGACGACACCGCAGCTACCAGCGGCGTGCCCTGCACCTCGCTGACGCTGAGTCAGGATTCCATTACCCTGGATGAGGCGGGCGGCCATATCTTCCTGACGGCGGTGTCCCGTCCCGCCGACTGCACGGACAAGATTACCTACCAGAGCAGCGACGACTCCATCGTCACCATCAATGAAAACGGCATGATTACGGCGGTGGCGCCGGGTGAGGTGGAGATCATCGTCACCTGCGGCAGCATCACGGAGCGGTGCAGCGTTCTCTGTGACTTTGAAGCTGCCACGACGGAGCCGGACACGGACACCCCGGATGACAACGACAGCGATACCCAGCAGCCGGACGTCTCTGCCTCCGACGGGTCTGACGCGTCTCTCAGTTCCACTGACTTCACCCTCTTCCGTCCGGGCGAGAAGACCACACTGACGGTACACAATGCCCCCGCCGGTGCGACAATCACCTATGTCTCCTCGGACGCCAGCGTGGTTACCGTCACCAATACCGGTGAAGTGACTGCGGTGGGCAGCGGTACGGCCACCATCACCGTTACAGTGAATTCCACCAAGCTCACCTGCATCGCCCGCTGCAATCTGGGTGACAGCGCGGAGACCGGTGATACCGGCGACAGCGACGTGACTTACAGCCTCAGCCATACCGACGTCACGCTCTTCAGCAGCGGTGAATCCTTCCAGATCACGGTCAGCCCCACACCGGGCAGCGTGTCCTGGTCTACTTCCAACAGTGCGGTCTGCTCTGTGGACGGCAGCGGCAATGTCACCGCAGTCGGCTCCGGCACCGCCAATGTGACCGCCACCATCGGCGGCAAGACTTACACCTGCATCGTCCGCTGCGGCTTCTGACGCTGCACGCTTCGGGCGCTGTCAGAAGGAAACAGAAAAAATGGCGGTGGGCAGAAACAACTGCCCGCCGCCATAGCCGGGGAATTACTCCTTGCTGTTTTTTCGAAACAGCAGCGTGATGCACCAAAGGCCTGCCAGACCAACCAGTGCGTAGATGATCCGGCTCACAACGGCAGTCTGACCGCCGAAAATCCAGGCAACCAGGTCAAATTTTGCAAGACCCACCAGGCCCCAGTTGATTGCGCCGATGATAACCAGAATCAGAGATATGGTGTCCAATTTGATCCCTCCATTTCATTCGGGTTTTATCATTGTGCGCAATTTTAACCGCATTATACAAACATAAGATCATCGCGCCGATGAAATCCCAATCCATGGAAAGCTGGAACGAATATGAAATACATTTTAGTGATCGGAGACGGCATGGCGGATAATCCGCTGCCGGAACTGGACGGAAAAACGCCGCTGGAAGCCGCGGTCAAGCCTGTGATCGACGCCTTGGCCCAGGCGGGAACGCTGGGAAGCGTCCGCACGGTACCGGAACTCCTGCCGCCCGGCAGCGACACAGCCATTCTGTCCATTTTCGGCTGCGACCCCAATCGGTATTTCACCGGCCGCAGTCCGCTGGAGGCCGCCGGCTGCGGCGTCTCTCTGGAGCCCGGCTGCGCCAGCTTCCGCTGCAACATGATCTGCGTGGAGGACGGCGACGGCCCCTTCGACGAGAAGCGGATTCTCTCTCACAACGCCGGTTCCATCGACGGTGAGACGTCCATGGCCATCATCCGGGAGCTTTGTGAAGAACCCGAGTTTCATGCTGCCATGGAGAAGGCAGGCATGACCATTTCGCCCACGCCCTCCTTCCGGCATATCGCCCAGCAGAAGGGCGGCGACATCCGCGGCCTGGTGGCCACGCCGCCTCACGACATTCTGGGCCAGCAGGTGGGCGACTATGCCTTCTCCGGCAATGACAACGCCGCCACACTGTGGAGCCTGATGGAGCTGGCCAACCGCAAGCTGGAGCATCTGCCCTGCAACGAAGCCCGACGCGCCCAGGGGAAGAAGCCGGCCAACGGAATCTGGTTCTGGGCCGAGGGAACGGCGGTTGCTCTGCCCAATTTTGTGGAACGCTATGGCCACGGCGGCAGCGTCATCAGCGCGGTGCCGCTGGTCCACGGAATCGGCGCCCTGACCGGCCTCAAGCCTGTCACTGTGGAGGGAGCCACCGGCGAGGTGGATACCAACTACGCCGGCAAGCTCCAGGCGGCCAAGGACGCCTTGGCCGGCGGCGACGAATTTTTGTGCCTTCACTTGGAGGCGCCGGACGAATCCACCCACAACGGAAGTCTTCCGGATAAACTGCTGGCCATTCACCAGCTGGACAGCCTGATTGTCGCGCCGCTGCTACAGTGGCTCCAGGAGCAGAAGATGGACTACCGGCTGCTGCTCCTCAGTGACCATAAGACTCTGATGTCCACCCGCACCCATGACGGCGATCCGGTGCCGTTCCTCCTCTACGACAGCACGGCGCCCCGGTCCGACGGTCTCAGCTATACCGAGGCCAACGGTGAAAAGGGACCCTTTGTAGAGCATGGCACTGATCTTATGGCGCTCCTATTTGGGAAGAAAACTCTGTAACCCTCGTTTTTGGACTTGAACAATACACCATCCATACAGAAAGGAGACCTGACCATGCAAGCATTTTTGCCAGCCGACATTCTGCTGCCCCAGGTGAAATCCATGGAGCAGTGGGCGGTGATCGCCTGTGACCAGTTTTCCTCTCAGCCGGCCTATTGGGACCGGGTCCGTGAGAACGCAGCAGGTGCGCCGTCCACCATCAACCTGATTCTGCCGGAGGCGGAGCTGGGCACGCCCCAGGAGGCTGCCCACACCGCACTCATCAACGAGACCATGGCCCGCTATCTGGCGGACGGCGTCTTCCGGACGTATCCTCGCTCCTTTGTCTATGTGGAGCGGACCCTGGAGAGCGGCGCCATCCGCAAGGGCCTGGTGGGCATGGTGGATTTGGAGGCGTACGACTATTCCGTCGGCTCCACCTCGGCCATCCGTGCCACAGAGAAGACCGTGGTGGAGCGCATTCCGCCCCGGATGCGGGTTCGGAAGGACGCGCCCATTGAACTTCCGCACATTCTGATGCTCTGTGACGACCACGACAAGGTGCTGATCGAACCGGTGGCCGCCCAGAAGGACGCCCTGCCCAAGCTCTATGACTTTGAACTGATGGAGGGCGGCGGCCACATCACCGGCTGGCTGGTGCAGGGTATGGCGGTGGACGACTTCGAGGCCCGCCTGGCCGACTACACGGCCCATGTGGGGGAGAAGTATCAGGGCCTTCCCGGTGTGCCCATGGTTTTCGCCGTGGGCGACGGCAACCACTCCCTGGCCACGGCGAAGGCTTGCTATGAGGCACGCAAGGAAGCCCATCCCGGCGAGGACCTCTCTCAGCACCCGGCTCGGTTTGCCCTGGTGGAGCTGGAGAACATCCACGATGAGGCTCAAGTCTTTGAGCCCATCCACCGCGTCGTCACCCACACCGATCCCAGGGCGATGCTGGAGGCCCTGGTGCCCTGGTGCGCCTCCGAAGGCTTCCCGGTGGAGTGGCACATCGGCGAAGAGTCTGGCACGGTGTACCTGGACAAGAACCGCAGTCAGCTGGCTGTGGGCGTGCTCCAGGCATTCCTGGATCAGTACCTGGCCGACCATCCCGGCGAGATCGACTATATTCACGGCGACAGTGACCTCAAGGAGCTGGCGGCCCAGGAAAACGCCATCGGCTTCCTACTCCCGGCCATGGAAAAGAGCCAGCTGTTCCGCGGTGTTATCGCCGACGGCATCCTGCCCCGCAAGACCTTCTCCATGGGCCATGCCCGAGAAAAACGATACTATCTGGAAGGACGCGCCATCAAGTGATTACGTTACAGCAAAAGGCCTACGCCAAATTGAATTTGACTTTGGACGTGCTGGGCAAGCGGCCCGACGGCTACCATGAGATCGAATCGGTGATGCAGCTGGTGAGCCTGGCAGACGACCTGGAGATCGACCTGGAGACCGGCGAGGACTGGCGCCTGGAGTGCGATATGCCGGGCGTTCCCACCGACGGGGAGAACCTGGCCTGGAAGGCCGTTGGGCTCTACTACAAGACGCTGGGCAAGGACCCCCAGGGTGTCACCATCCGCCTGACGAAGCGAATCCCCAGCGGCGCCGGATTGGGCGGCGGCAGCGCCGATGCGGCGGCTGTGCTGCTGGCCCTCAACCGCCATGAGGGCGGCGCTCTCTCGGAGCGGCAGCTCTTGAAGCTGGCCGCCAAGCTGGGCAGCGACGTGCCCTTCTGCCTCACCGGCGGCACGCAGATGGCCCGGGGCAGGGGAGAGGAACTCTCCAAGCTGCCCGCCATGCCGGACTGCTTTTTCCTGATTGTCAAGCCCGGCTTTTCCGTCTCGACGCCAGTTCTCTATGAAGCCATTGACGCGGAGGAGTCAGTTCTCCACCCCAACACTCGTGCCATGGAAGCGGCGCTTCGCAAGGGCGAGCTGCTGGAGGTGGCCGGGTACCTGGGCAACAGCTTTGAACCTCTGGTGTCCCGGGCCAGGCCGGAGCTGCTGGCAATCCGCGCCATGATGGAGGACTGCGGTGCCCTTGGTGTGGCCATGACCGGCTCTGGCTCTGCCCTCTTCGGTGTCTTCGACGCCTTTGACATGGCTGCCATGGGCAGCATGAAGCTGATGGAACACCATCAGACCTTCCTGGCCCGCAACCTCAAGGCCGAAGAACTGTAAAATACGTTCTTTACCCGGACCGATGAAAATCGGCCCGGGTTTTCTGGAATTATGCAACCTTTCCGGGCGGCAAGGTGTCATATTGGGTAGAAGCCTTTTTGAAAGGAGGATGCCCTATGAAAAAGCTGTGGCTGCTGCTGTCGCTCCTGCTCCTGACCGGATGTCAGGTCCGGCAGCCGATTGAAATGCCGGACGTCGGGCTGGAACCGGCGGTTGAAACTGCGGAGGCAGAGAAAAAGGCGGGGGAAGAGGCGGAGGACCCTGTGTTCCTGTTGGCGGACGCGGATGGTGTTACTGTGGGAGAGATCCCATCGAACATAGTGTGTAGCGAGGCGGAGCCGACGGAGTGCCTGGAGCTGCTCACGGTGCAAGCCAACCCAGAGGGCGCGTCGATCTTCGGGCCCATGGCGCAGACTGACGATTCCTACCGTTTCTATTGCTATATGGCAGTGGCTCCGGACGGGGAGGACCTGGCCCTGTCCGTGGCGTGCCGAGCGGACGAGGCGGTGGTGAGCGCCCACTGTCCCGGCGACCAGAAACCCTATCTCCTGCTGGAAACGCCGGAGGGCCAGATTTTGCAGCTGCCGGACGATGAGCAGCGCATTTCCCTGGCAGAGCTATGGGACGGAGAGGCACGGTGGCTGGTGGGCTCGGCGGACGGTTTGCTGGCGCTCAGTGCCGACGGGCAGGCGGCGGCCTTCGATCTGAAGGGGCAGCTGCTTTGGACTGAGGTCTTTTCCGGGACCATGGAGGCCGCTTATGTCACCGCCTCCAACGAAATCCGGGTGCTGACCCGGTGGGAATCCCTGCCCATGCTCCAGGCGGTGGACCTGGCCAGCGGCCAACTGACACCGGTGGGCGCTGTGCCTGAAGCGCTGTGCCAATGCCGCCTCTACCCCGGCGACCGGTGGGGCTATGACCTGTTGGCCCTGGACGGAAAGGCGATTTTCGGCTGGCGCGCCGGCGAGAACACCGTTTACCGCCTCTGCACCTTGTCCGATGTGTCGCTGGAAGCCGACCAGATCAAAGGACTGGCCTGCCTGGCGGAGGATTCCCTGCTGATTCTCTGTGAGACCGAAAATGGGGGAGTCTCGCGTATGTTCCTCTGGGCGTCGCCGGTGACGATGGAGCCGGTGGAGACGGCCAAGATTGTCCCTCTGGAGGAGGCTGCCTCCTACGACAAATCCACTGCCGTCGTCAAACGGGAGGAGGAGCTGGGACTCACCATGGAAGTGCCGGAGGCCTATGCCTGGGACCTGATGTGCAACCTGTCGCCCCATGAACTCTTTTCCTTCTATGACGGCGAGACCCGGGCTGCCGCCACCGAGGAGCTGGAGGGTTACGGCTGGTGCTGGAGCGTAACGGCCTACACGCGGGAGGAGTATGAGTCCTTGTATGGGCGGGAGTTTGATACCTGGGTGGAGGGCGGACTGCTGCCGACAGCCCGCCAGCTGGGGCGAAATGACAGCTATATGTACCTATTCGAGTTTCCCAGCGATGTCCGCTATGACGCGACGTCTCCTGCATCTGTGGAGTCCTATTATTTGCATTGGCTCAGCGGCTACGCCATGCTGACGGATTTCATGGCCCGGAATGACATTACCCCCAGCCCCGATTGGGACGCCGCCTACCGGAGGGAACTTATGGGAAAGTCCTCCTGCAATGGCGACTTTGAGATCATAGAATTTGGCTATGGTGACACGTCGGGTGCGGAACCGGCGCTCCTGGAGCTGGCCGCCCGCGTTCCCAATCTGTGCTGCTACGATGATGACGTGGCCCTCACCTGGCAGGACGCGCTGGTCTACCGTCTCAACTGTGCCTATCTGTCCAGCGATGTGGGCTGTTCCGAGGAAGAGAAGGCGCGGATTCTGGACTACGCCCGACCTGTACATATATACTCCATCTATTATAGTGAGCCCGGGTCCAACAAGTCCACGGCCCTGTCCGCGCTCTATGACTTCACGGCCCAGCTGCAAGAGGAACCCACGCTGGCCGAAGCCTGTCAGTCGGAGGCCTGGGTCATCTATGCCGCCGGGGATTACTGGTATCTGTCCTGGCCCGGCGGACGCTTGAAAACCAGTCCGCTGGAGGTTGAGGCGGAAATTCTGGAGAACTACGAGCCGTAACGGCGGCAGCCAACAGGATAAAGGCTGTATAAACCCGCAAAAAACCGTCCATAATCCAGATATCTACTCTGGAAATGGACGGTTTTACTTATGGTACTTACGAAATCGAAAAAAGTGATTTTGGCCCTGGCTCTGGCTTTGGCAGCCACGGCCATCGCGGCGACGGCATTGCTGCGGGAACAGCAGGCCCTCTCTGAAAAGCTCATTCGACTGCACGTGGTGGCAAACTCCGATTCAGAGGCCGATCAGGCCGTCAAGCTCCGGGTCCGCGATGCTGTCTTGGCCGTGACGGAGCCCCTGATGGAGGGGGCGGAGGACCCCTATGCGGCCTTGTCTGATGCACTGCCGGAGATTGAGTCGGCGGCAGTCAACTGCCTGGCGGCGCTGGGCGTGGCCGATCCCGTCACCGTCACCCTGGGGCAGGAGGCGTATCCCACCCGGGTCTACGAGAGCTTCTCCCTGCCGGCGGGGCAGTATACCTCCCTGCGGGTGACCATCGGGGCAGGGGAGGGCCGCAACTGGTGGTGCGTGGTGTTCCCCTCCCTTTGCTTTGCTGCCACTTCCTCGGACCTGGAGCGTGCCGCCGCCACGGCTGGCTTCAGCGACGGCGAGGTGCAGCTCATCACCGAGCCGGATTCGTACCAGCTGAAATTCAAAGCCATGGAGTGGGTGGAACAGCTGCGCCAATGGTTGCTGGGCTGATTATTTCAGCAGCAGATACGCGAAATATCCGCCGTAGGACAAGAGCATCAGCGCGCCGTGCCACCAGACCAGCTTGCCCCGAAGGCCGCACAGCCACAGCAGGACGCCGGCGCCGATGGCTACCAGTGTGTCGATGCGGAAGGCCGCGGCAAAGGGTACCGGGATGATGATGGCGGATAGGCCCACCACAAAGAGAATGTTGAAGATGTTGCTGCCGACAATGTTGCCGATGGCGATGTCGGCATTGCCCTTGCGGGCGGCCATCACCGAGGTGAACAGCTCCGGCAGCGAGGTGCCCAGCGCGACGATGGTCAAACCGATGAACCGCTCGCTGAGGCCGAGGATGCGCGCGATGGCGGTGGCGGCGTCGATGGCCAGGTTGCTGCCCAGAATGATCAGGCCCAGGCCCAGCACAGTCCAGAAGAGACACTTGGGCAGGGAAAGGTCCCGAACGAACTCATAGCCGTTGGGGTCCGGGTGCTTCTTGGCGTTATAGAGCAGGTAGCCGATGTAGCCGATGAACAGTACGGCCATAATCAGGCCATCTCCCAGGGATACGGTGCCGTCCCAGCCCAGGGCCAGCAGTACGCCGGAGATCAGCAGCATAAAGGGGATGTCCAACTTGATCGTCGCCTTGGCCACGGCCACCGGGACGATCAGGGAAGAAAGTCCCAGGATGATCAGAATGTTGAGAATGTTGCTGCCGACGATGTTGCCGATGGTGATGTCGGCGCTGCCCTTCAGGGCGGCGGAGATGCTGACGGCGGCCTCCGGCGCGCTGGTGCCCATGGCCACGATGGTCAGTCCGATCACCAGCTGCGGGATGCGGAACTTCCGGGCGATGCCGGCGGCGCCGTCCACAAACCAGTCGGCGCCCTTGACCAGCAGTACGAAGCCCAGGGCCAAGAGCAATAATTCCAGAATCATTTGCATGTGTTTCCCTCTTTTCCTTGATAAAGCCGTGAAAAGCGAGACTTTGCTGCGAATAACAGCAAAGTCTCGCTACTTCGTTATAGGCCGGATCTATATAAGAACGTCATGACGGCGCTATACCCACGGGGCAGACCCATGGAAGCTACTCCCTAAGCGAAGAATATTATACACAGCCTGTCCCGGCCCGTCAAGGGGAAAAATGGGTGGTTTTGCAGGAAGCAAAATAGGAAAATCCCCGCCCGGCAGCGGGCGGGGCAGTGTTTTTCTTACGACGGCTTATAGCTGTCCTTGAGGGACACGGCGCGGTTGAAAACCAGGTGGCCTGGCCGGGAGTCCTTGCTGTCGGCGCAGAAGTAGCCGGTGCGCATGAACTGGAACCGGTCCTGAGGCTGGGCCGAGGCCAGGAAGGCTTCCACCTTGCAGCCGGTTCTGACCTCCAGCGAGTTGGGGTTCAGGCAGTCCAGGAAATTCTTGTCGGCGGCGTCGGGATTGGGGTCGGAGAAGAGGTTGTCATAGAGTCGCACCTCGGCGTCCACGGCGGTGGCGGCGTCCACCCAGTGGATGGTGGACTTGACCTTCCGTCCGTCGGCGGGATCACCGCCCCGGGAGTCGGGGTCGTACTCGCAGAGGACCTCCACCACCTTGCCGGTCTCGTCCTTGACGCAGCCGGTGCATTTGACCACATACGCGCCCTTCAGCCGCACCTCATTGCCGGGGTAGAGCCGGAAGAATTTTCCGACTTTGGCCTCCATAAAGTCGCCGGCCTCGATGTAGAGGTTCCGGGAGAAGGTAACGGCGTGCGTGCCGCTCTCGGGATCCACGGGGTTGTTTTCCACCTCGAAGGTCTCGCTTTGGCCCTCGGGGTAGTTGGTCACAGTCAGGCGGATGGGCTCCAGCACGGCCATGACTCGCTGGGCGCTCTGGTTGAGGTCCTCCCGCAGGCAATGCTCCAGGAAGGCGTACTCCACCGTGGAGGCAGCCTTGGCTACGCCGATGCGCTCACAGAAGTTGCGGACGGAGGCGGGGGTGTAGCCCCGGCGCCGGAGGCCGCAGAGGGTGGGCATCCGGGGATCGTCCCAGCCGGAGACCTTGCCTTCCTCCACCAGCTGGCGGAGCTTGCGCTTGGACATGACGGTGTAGTTGATGCCCAGGCGGGCAAATTCGATCTGCCGGGGCTTGGCGGGCAGGGTGCAGTGCTCCACCACCCAGTTATAAAGGGGGCGATGGGCCTCAAACTCCAGCGAGCAGAGAGAGTGGGTGATATGCTCCATGGCGTCCTCAATGGGGTGGGCAAAGTCGTACATGGGGTAGATGCACCACTTGTCGCCGGTGCGGTGATGGAGCTGGTGGTTGATGCGGTAAAGGGCGGGGTCGCGCATATTGAAGTTGCCGCTGGCCAGGTCGATCTTGGCCCGGAGCGTCATGGCGCCGTTGGGGAATTCGCCGGCGCGCATCCGGCGGAAGAGGTCGAGAGACTCCTCCTTGGGGCGGTTCCGATAGGGGGACTTGGCGGGGGTGTTGAGGTCGCCGCGGTACTCGCGCATCTGCTCAGGCGTCAGCTCGCAGACGTAGGCCAGGCCCTTTTCGATCAGCTCCTCGGCGCACTGATACATGACCTCGAAATAATCCGAGGCGTAGTAGAAGCGGTCGTCCCAGTCGAAGCCCAGCCAGTGGATATCCTCTTTGATGGCATCGACGTACTCCGTATCTTCCTTGGTGGGGTTGGTGTCGTCCATGCGCAGGTTGCACATTCCGCCGAATTTCTCAGCGGTGCCGAAGTCGATGCACAGCGCTTTGCAGTGGCCGATGTGAAGGTAGCCATTGGGCTCCGGGGGGAACCGGGTGTGGACCGTCATGCCCTCGAACTGACCGCCGGGCGCGATGTCCTCTTGAATAAACGCGTGGATAAAATTAAGCGGCTCCTGAGCCTTGAGTTCCTCAGCCATGGACACATCCTCCTAGGTACAACATTTCTGAAATGCAATTATACCTTATTTTTCCCGCCGGCGCAACGACTTTTGCGGCTTTTTTCTGCTCTGTGAAAAAACTGGTGCGGGGCGATTCATCCCGCCGCGCCGTGGCCGCCGGACATCTCGCTGCGATACAGGATACTGACCTCGCTCCGTTCCACCGTGCCGCAGCTTGTCTCATAGGGAACGGTCTTATAGTAGTGCAGGCCGCATTTTTCGGCGACCCGGGCAGACTGGCGATTCCAGTCGAAATGGCCGATCAGAATGAAATCCAGGCCCGCAGCGGTGAAGAGATAGTCCAAAACGGCCTTGACCGCCTCGGGCATCAGCCCCTGTCCCCAGTAGTCCTTGGAGAGAACGTACCCCAGAGACCGGCCCTTGAGATCGTCCAGTTCGGGGAACTGGGCCTCGCTGTAGGCTTCAACGCCCACGGAACCGATGACCTTGCCCTGGTACTCCAGCGCGAAGGTTTTCTTATTCTCAATAAAGCGGCCAAGGATGCGCCGTGATTCATCCCGACTGCGGTGGGGCGTCCAGCCGGCCATCTGGCCGACACCGTCTACGCTGGCATAGGCGTAGAAATCCTCCAGGTCCGTTTCCCGCCAGGGACGCAGGGTGAGCCGCGCCGTGCGCAGTGTCACCCGGGAGAGATCGATCGCGGGGTTCATATCGCTTCCTCCTCGCATAATATTGAAAAGAGTATAGCATAGCCGCACGACGCGGTCAAGGCGGCGGGCTTGGATGCGAGACGGCTCTGCCGCCGGGCCGCGCAGACGCCGCGGCTCCCATTGGAAGAATATGAAGAAACTGAAAATTCGGCGCCGATTTGAAAATTAAGGCTATGCAAATCGGCGCTTTTCATATAGAATAGATACCAGCATACGACGGGGGCGCTGCCTCCCGGTGGAGCAAAAGGAGTGTATCCTGTGATGAACCAACCCAAATATAAGCGCGTGCTTTTAAAAATCAGCGGTGAAGCGCTGGCCGGTCAGCAGCACCGAGGCCTGGACTTCCAGGTGATCGGCGAGGTGTGCGACGTGGTCAAAAAATGCGTGGAGCTGGGCGTCCAGGTGGGCATCGTCGTGGGCGGCGGAAACTTCTGGCGCGGCCTCAAGGACGGCGGAGACCGGATGGAGCGTACCCGGGCCGACCATATGGGAATGCTGGCCACGGTTATCAACGCCCTGGCCGTGGCGGATTGCCTGGAGCAGCGGGGCGTGGAGGTCCGCGTCCAGACGGCCATCGCCATGAACGCCATTGCGGAGCCATACATTCGCGGCAAGGCCATCCGCCATCTGGAAAAGGGTCGCGTGGTGATCTTCGGTTGCGGCACCGGCAACCCCTATTTCTCCACGGATACCGGCGCTGTGCTGCGGGCTGCGGAGATCGAGGCGGACGCCATCCTCCTGGCCAAGAACATCGACGGCGTCTACAGCGCTGATCCCATGAAGGACCCCACCGCCGTCAAGTTTGACGAGATCACCTATGACGAGATTCTCGCCCGGCATTTGATGGTAATGGACTCCACGGCCACCTCGCTGTCTATGGACAACCATATCCCCATTGTTTTGTTTGCACTGAAAGATCCCGAAAATATTCTGCGCGTCGTGATGGGCGAGCAGGTTGGAACAATCGTGAAGGAGGCACTTTCGTAATGGCTGATTTTCAGGAATTCACCCGTAAAATGGAAAAGACCCTGGAGGTGCTGGGCAGTCAGTTCGGCTCCGTCCGGGCAGGCCGGGCCAACGCCCAGGTGCTGGATCGAATCACCGTCTCTTATTATGGTCAGGATACACCCGTCGGCCAGGTAGCCAGCATTTCCTCTCCCGATCCCCGGACGCTGGTAATTCAGCCCTGGGACAGCAGCCTTTTGAAGCCCATTGAGAAGGCCATCCAGCTCTCCGACCTGGGTATCAACCCCCAGAATGACGGCAGAATCATTCGCCTGGTCTTCCCGCAGCTCACTGAGGAGCGCCGCAAGGACCTCACCAAGCAGGTGAAAAAGTACGCGGAGGACGCCAAAGTGGCCGTCCGCAACATCCGCCGGGACGGCATGGACGCCCTCAAGAAGCAGCTCAAGAAGAGCGAGATCACCGAGGACGATCAGAAGAAGGGGGAAAAAGACCTCCAGGAGCTGACGGACAAGTATATCAAAAAGGTCGACGACCTCTGCGCCAAAAAAGAAAAAGAACTGATGGAGATCTAAATCTCCCGCTTAAAAGCCGCCTTCGGCGGCTTTTAAGCGCATATAAGGAAGAGAACCATGCCACTTTTTAAGAAAAAAACGACTTCGGCGGCGCAGCTGCCGCCGCCCAGGCATATCGCCATCATCATGGACGGCAACGGACGCTGGGCCACACGGAAGGGACTGCCCAGAACGGCGGGCCATGCCGCCGGCAGCGAGGTGTTTCGGCGGATTGCCACCTATTGCCGGGACATCGGCGTAGAGTACCTGACGGTCTATGCCTTTTCCACAGAGAACTGGAAGCGCTCGGAGGAAGAGGTCAGCGCCATCATGGGGCTTTTGAAGCAGTACCTCTTTGAGGCCCTGGAGAAGATGGAGCGGGATAAGATCCGTTTGAAGTTCTTCGGCGACCTGCGCCGCCTCTCTCCGGAGCTGCTGGAACTCATTGACCGCACCGACAAGACTTCGGCCAAGTACCAGGGCTTCCAGGCCAACATCTGCCTCAACTACGGCGGACGGGACGAGATCGTCCATGCCGCCAGGGCCTTTGCCCAGGCCTGTACCACCGGAGAGGCCAAGCCGGAGGATTTGACGGAGTCTGTTTTCTCCGACTATCTCTACTCCGCCGGCATCCCGGACCCGGACCTCATCATTCGCCCCAGCGGCGAGATTCGAATTTCTAATTTTTTGTTATGGCAGTCGGCCTATGCGGAATACTATTTTACAGACGTTCTCTGGCCCGACTTTACCCCCGCGGAACTTGACAAGGCCATTGCCGCCTTCCATAGGCGCAATCGCCGGTTTGGAGGCGTGTAAGCTGTGAAAACCAGAATTATTGTCGCGGCAGTGGGACTCCCGCTGCTGCTGGTGGTGCTGCTGGTGCTGCCGCCGGTGGCCACGGCGATCCTGGTGGGCGCCATGTCGGTCATTGCTGTGTATGAGCTGATGTACCAGACGGGCCTGGCCCGCAATCTCTATCTCATGGTTCTCTCCGGGGTGATGGCGCTGGCTGTCTCGCTGTGGAGCTGCGGCGGCTGCGAGTGGACCCCGGCGCTGGTGGGAATCTGGGTCTATCTGACTGCCATGGCGGCGGTGATGCTGGCCTCCCACACGGCACTGAAATTTGAGACTGTCTGTGTGAGTATGTTTGCCGGAATCGTCATTCCGCTGATGCTCTCCTCCCTCACGCGGCTGCTCTTCCTGGAGTATGGCCGTTTCTACATCCTGATCCCGCTGATCCTGGCCTTTTCCGCTGATACCGGTGCGTATTTTGTGGGCTGTGCCTTCGGCCGCCACAAGCTGGCGCCGGTCATCAGCCCCAAAAAGACCTGGGAGGGCGTGGCCGGCGGCGTGGCCGCGGCGGTGGTAATGATGCTCCTCTATGCTGTCATCCTGGATCTGGCCTTCTCCTTTGAAGTCAGCCTGGGCGCCGCGCTGCTCTATGGCCTCCTGGGCTCCACCGTCAGCGTGGTGGGGGATTTGACCTTCTCAGTCATCAAGCGCCAGACCGGGATCAAGGACTTCGGCTTCCTGCTGCCCGGCCACGGCGGCATTTTGGACCGGTTTGACAGTATGATTTTTGTGGCGCCCCTGGCGGAGAGCCTTCTTCTTCTGCTGCCGCTGATCGTGGGAGAAGCAGCATGAGCCGCGTGATTTCCGTCCTGGGCTCCACCGGCTCCATCGGGCGGCAGACCTTGGACGTGGCGGAAAAGCTGGGACTCCGGGTCGCGGCGCTGACCTGCGGCACACAGCTCCAGCGGATGGAGGCGCAGTGCCGGACGTTTCGGCCCTTGCTGGCCGTGATGGCCGACGAGACTTTGGCCCGGCAGCTTCGGGACCGCCTTTCTGATCTGCCAGGCATCCGCGTTGCCTCCGGCGAGGCGGGGCTTCTGGAGGCTGCCAGCCTGCCGGAGGCCGACACAGTCATCACGGCGGTGGTGGGAATGCTGGGCCTCAAGCCCACGCTGGCCGCCATTCGGGCTGGAAAGCGAATCGGCCTTGCCAACAAGGAAACCCTGGTCTGCGCCGGAGAACTGGTGATGGCTGAGGCAGAGCGCTGCGGCGCAGAGATCATCCCGGTGGATTCGGAGCATTCCGCCATCTTCCAGTGCCTGATGGGGAATCAGGACCGGGGCGAGGTGAAGCGGCTGATCCTTACGGCTTCGGGCGGCGCCTTCTATGGCTGGACCCGGGCACAGCTGCAAACCGCCACTAAGGACCAGGCTCTGCGCCACCCCAACTGGACCATGGGCCCCAAGATCACGGTGGACTGCGCCACGCTGGTCAATAAGGGCCTGGAGTTCATCGAGGCCATGCGGCTCTACGATATGACGCCGGAGCAGATCTCCATTGTCATTCACCGGCAGAGCATCGTCCATTCCCTGGTGGAGTACCGGGATGGGGCGATGCTGGCCCAGCTGGGCGTGCCGGATATGCGGATCCCCATCCAGCTGGCGCTGACGTATCCCCACCGGCAGGAGAACCCGGCCCAGGCGCTGGACCTTCTGAGCTGCGGTCCGCTGACCTTCGCCGCGCCGGACCTGGAGACATTTCCGTGTCTGGGGCTGGCCATGGACGCCGCCCGAGTGGGCGGTACAGCCTGCGCCATCCTGAACGGCGCCAATGAGGTGGCTGCGGCTGCGTATCTCCGCGATAAAATCGGCTTTTATGATATTTCCGACGGAATCTCCGCGGCGCTGGACCAGGTTCCCGCCGTCCAGGACACCTCGCTGGAGGCGGCGCTGGACGCGGACCGGCAGGCCCGGGCCGCTGTGGAGGCCTATTACCGCCGGATCGGAAAGGTGATTTGATTGTATATTCTTCTGGCAATTCTCATTTTCGGCGTGCTGATCTTCACCCATGAGCTGGGCCACTTCCTGGTGGCCAAGGCCTTTCACGTGCGGGTCAACGAGTTTGCCCTTTTCATGGGCCCGGCCCTCTGGAAGCGGGAAGTGGGGGAGACCACCTACTCCATCCGCTGCATCCCCATCGGCGGCTACTGCGCCATGGAGGGCGAGGACGGCGAGAGCGACGACCCCCGGTCCTTTACGGCGGCATCGGCCTGGAAGCGGGCTCTGATCCTGGTGGCCGGCGCGGCCTTCAACTTCCTCACGGGTCTGATCGCCCTGGTGATTCTCTACTCCACCGTCTTCGGCTTTTCCACGCCGCAGATCGTTGACTTTTATGAGGGCTGCCCGCTGGAGAGCGAGAGCGGCCTTCAGGTGGGCGACACGCTTTACAGCATTGACGGCGAGCGGGTCTATCTCTACTCCGACGTCTCCATGCTCCTGAGCCGCAACAGCACCGGCGTCTATGACCTGGTGGTCCGCCGGGACGGCAAGCTGGTGGAGCTGAAGGACTTCGAGATGACCCAGCAGGCCTACGAGGAGAACGGCCAGACGGTCTATCGGTACGGCCTCTATTTCGGCTCCGAGGGGAAGAACGTAGGGACCGTACTGAAAAACAGCTGGCTGACGGCGGTGGATATCGTGCGCATTGTGCGGATGTCCCTCCAGGACCTGGTGACGGGCTTTGTGTCCATCGACGAGATGAGCGGCCCGGTGGGCATTGTCTCTGTGATCGCCGACACCGGCGAGCAGTCGGAAAACGCCGCTGCCGCGGCGCTCAATATCACGTATCTGGCGGCCTTTATTGCCGTCAACCTGGCGGTGGTGAACCTCCTGCCAATTCCGGCCCTGGACGGCGGTCGGATCTTCTTCCTGATCGTCACCTGGGTGGCGGAGAAGCTCCTGCGGCGGAAGATCGACCCCAAGTACGAAAATTATATCCACGCCGCGGGCATGATTTTGCTGCTTTTGTTTATAGCCTTCATCACCTTTAAGGACATTGGAAAGCTGATCGGTGGGTAATATGACAAGACAAATTCACGTGGCCTCCGTCGCCGTGGGCGGCGGCGCCCCGGTGTCCATCCAATCCATGCTCAATACCAGAACCACCGACGTGGAGGGGAGCCTCTCCCAAATTCGCGCCCTGGCGGCGGCCGGCTGTGAGATCGCGCGGCTGGCGGTGCCGGACCAGGAGGCCGCCGCGGCCTTCGGAAAGATTGCGGCCCAGTCGCCGCTGCCGTTGGTGGCTGACATTCACTTTGATTACCGCCTGGCCATTGCGGCGGCGGAGAACGGCGCGGCCAAAATTCGAATCAATCCCGGCAATATCGGCGGGGAGGATCGGGTGAAGGCCGTGGTGGACTGCTGCAAAGCCCACCATATCCCCATCCGAATCGGCGTCAACGGCGGAAGCCTCGAAAAAGGGCTGCTTCAGAAGTACGGCCACCCCACGCCGGAGGCGCTGGTGGAGAGCGCCTTCTCCCACATCGCTTTGCTGGAAAAGTATGGTTTTTATGACATCTGCGTCTCCATGAAGTCCAGCTCCGTGCCGCTGATGATGGAGTCATACCGGCTCTTTGCTGAAAAGTCCGACTATCCCCTCCACCTGGGCGTCACGGAGACCGGCACTGAGACCATGGGCGTTCTCAAATCGGCCATGGGCATCGGGGGCCTCCTTTGCTTGGGCATCGGAGACACGATCCGTGTCTCCCTGACGGCGGACCCGGTGCGGGAGGTCCTGGCGGCCAAGTCCATTTTGAAGGCCGCGGGCCTTCGGAAGGAGGGCGTCAATCTGATCGCCTGTCCCACCTGTGGCAGAACCCGGATCGATTTGATCGGCCTTGCCAACCAGGTGGAGGAGGCCCTCCGGGACTGCCAAAAGCCCATCACCGTGGCGGTCATGGGCTGCATCGTCAACGGCCCCGGCGAGGCGCGGGAGGCCGACGTGGGCATTGCTGGCGGCGAGGACTGCGGCGTCCTCTTCGTCAAGGGCCAGCTGAAGGAAAAGCTCCCGTACGATCAGCTGCTGCCGGCGCTGCTGCGGTATATAGACGCGCTGTAGGGGCGGCGATCATCGCGCGTCCGCTGCACGCGGCGGCCTGCATGTGCCGTAGGGACGGCTCTGCTTGTGAACTTTCTGAATGAGGAACACCATGAACGATACTGTTTATCTATTGGATCTCTTCTCCGCCTGCCCTCTCTCCGAGGACAGGCGCGACGTCTTTTCTCGGGTGGAGGTCCTGGGCGCCGACATCGACCCTCAGGAGCGCCGTGTGGAGGTCTCTCTCTGCGCGCCCGTCTATATTTCCGCGGAGCAGCTGACCAAGTTTCAGGATGCTGTCCGGGAGAGCTACAGCCTGGGAACGCTGCGGCTGCGCTGTACCTTTCCACCGGAGGCCGTCTCTGGTGCCGACCACCGGGATTTCTGCGATGTCCTTTGCGCTGTCTATCCGCCTGCCCGGGCCATCCTGGCAGGCAGCCGCTGGGACTTGAGCACCGAGGCCGTCACCATCCACCTGGTGGCCAACGGCAAGGACCAGCTGGAGCCATATCTCCCGGAGCTCCAGCGTCATCTTCAGGACCATTTCGGTATCAGCCCCACGCTCACCATTGAGGCCCACAGCGCTCTGACCGGCGAAGCCCTCTATTCTGAGACGGCCCGCATCCGCGAGGCGGCTCTGAAAGCGATGCCGGCGCAGCCTGCCCCGGCGTCCGCCGGCAGCGCGTCCAAGGCGCCCGCTGCGGACGGAAATTCCGAGCAGATTTTTGGACGGCCCTTCTTCGGAGAGCCCACGTCCATGGCGGACCTGGACCTGGATATGTTCAAGGTGGTGGTCAAGGGACAAGTATTTGCCATCAACCACAAGGAACTGAAAAAGCGCAATGCCTGGATCATTTCCTTTGATATGACTGATTTCACCGGCTCTGTGCGGATCAACCAGTTCATGGAGCCGGACAAGGCCAAGCCCATTCTGGAGCGGCTCAAAGTGGGCATGTGGATCGCCGTCCAGGGCAAGATGACCTTTGACCGCTACGACAATGAGATGGTCATGCAGCCCCTGGGCATCATGTTGGCCAGCCAGCCCAAGCGGGTGGACCGGGCGGCGGAGAAACGGGTGGAGCTGCACCTCCACACCAGAATGTCCAGCATGGACGCTTTGACCGATGTGGCCAAGGTGGTGGCCCAGGCCGCGGCCTGGGGCCATAAGGCCATCGCCATCACCGACCACGGTACCACCCAGTCCTTCCCCGACGCCCTCAAGGCCAGCAAAAACAAGGTGGCTGGAACCGACCAGCCCATCAAAATTCTCTACGGCTGTGAGGCCTACTTTGTCAACGACGTGGATGACCGCATCGTGGTCCACGGCAGCGGCGCTCACTCGCTGGACGACGCCTTCGTGGCTTTCGACCTGGAGACCACCGGCCTTTCTGCCCAGAACGACGTCATCACCGAGATTGGGGCGGTGATCTACCAGAACGGCGAGATTTTGGACCGCTTCCAGTCCTTCGTCAATCCCCACCGGCCCTTGAGTCAGAAGATCATCGACCTCACCGGCATCACCGACGAAATGCTGGCCGACGCGCCGGATATCTCCGAGGTGCTGCCGGCCTTCCTGGAGTTCTGCGGAGATCGTCCCCTGGCGGCCCACAATGCTGACTTTGACGTGGGCTTTATCCTGGCGGCCTGCCGCAAGCTGGGGATCGACTACGACCCCACCTATGTGGATACGCTGATTCTGGCCCAGAATCTGCTGCCCGATCTCAAAAACCATAAGCTGAACATTGTGGCGGACGCGCTGAGCCTGCCGGAGTTCAACCACCACCGGGCTGTGGACGACGGTGTCACCGTGGCCCATATGCTCCGTCGTTTTTTTGAAATGCTCAAAGAGCAGGGGATTTCCGCTCTGCCGGACATCAACCCCAAAATGGCGGCGCTTCGCGCCGGCGGCCACATCCTGGATCGGCAGGCCCGGCATATGCTGCTCTTTGCCAAGAACCAGACGGGCCTTCGGAATCTATACCGGCTGGTGTCCTATTCCAATCTAAAATACTTCCGCCGCGTGCCGCGCATCCCCAAGTCAGAGCTGCAGCAGTGGCGCGAGGGTATCCTAGTGGGCTCCGCCTGCGAGGCCGGTGAGCTATTCCAGGCCATCGTGGCCCACAAGAGCCACGGTGAGCTGTTGCGAATCGCCTCGTTCTACGACTTCCTGGAGATTCAGCCCCTTTGCAACAACGCCTTTATGCTGGCCAAGGGCCTGGCGGAAGACGAAGAGGAGCTGCGGGAGTTCAACCGTACCGTGGTGCGGCTGGGCCAGGAATTGGGCAAACCTGTGGTGGCCACTGGCGACGTCCACTTCCAGAACCCCGAGGATGAGATCTACCGGAGGCTTCTGCTGGCCTCCAAGGGCTTTGAGGACTGCGACCGCCCGCTGCCCCTCTACTTCCGTACCACCGATGAGATGCTGGAGGAGTTCTCCTACCTGGGGGAGGAGACCGCCCGGGCCGTGGTGGTGGAGGCGCCCAACTTGATCGCCGATATGTGCGACACCATCCGCCCCGTGCCCCACAACCTCTTTGCCCCCTCCATTGAAAACTCCGTGGAGGACCTCAAGCGGCTGGTTTACGGCAAGCTCCACCGGCTCTACGGCGAAAACCCGCCGGAACTCATCACCAAGCGCGTGGAGACCGAGATGCACGACATCATCTCCTGCCACTATGATGTCATCTATATGTCTGCCCAGAAACTGGTCCAGAATTCCCTGGAGCATGGCTATCTGGTTGGCTCCCGCGGCTCCGTCGGCTCGTCCATTGTGGCGTATATGTCCGGCATCACCGAGGTCAATTCTTTTCCGCCCCACTACCGCTGCCCGGAATGTAAATACACCACCTTTGAGGTCCCGGCGGGCATCGCCTGCGGCGCTGACCTCCCCGACGCTTACTGCCCGAAATGCGGGGCCAAATTCGCCAAAGAGGGCTTCAACATCCCCTTCGAGACCTTCCTGGGCTTCGGCGGCGACAAGGTGCCGGATATCGATCTGAACTTCTCCGGTGAGTACCAGTCCCGGGCGCACGCCTACTGCGTGGAGATGTTTGGAGCGTCCCACGTGTTCCGGGCCGGCACCATCGGCACCGTGGCGGAGAAGACGGCCTTCGGCTATGTCAAGAACTACCTCCGAGAGCGGGACAAGACCGTCTCACGGGCTGAGGAAAACCGGCTAGCCGCCGGGTGCGTCGGCGTCAAGCGCACTACGGGCCAGCACCCCGGCGGCCTGGTCGTCATCCCCCAGGAGAACGAGATCTGGGACTTCTGCCCGGTGCAGCACCCGGCGGACGATCCCCGCTCCGACATCATCACCACCCAGTTTGAATACCACTCCATGGAGGAAAACCTCCTGAAGCTGGATATGCTGGGCCACGATGACCCCACCATGATCCGCATGATGGAGGATCTCACCGGCGTCAACGCCCAGGAGATTCCCCTGGACGACAAGGACACCATGTCCATCTTCTGCTCCAGCAAGGTCCTGGGCTTTGAAGACGACCCCATCCTGGGCCCCACCGGCGCCTGCGCCATCCCGGAGTTCGGCACCAGCTTTGTCCGTGGAATGCTGCTGGATACCAAGCCGGACAAGTTTGATATCCTGGTCCGCCTATCCGGCTTCTCCCACGGCACCGACGTGTGGCTGGGCAACGCCAAGGACCTGATCGTCTCCGGTACCGCTTCGGTCTCTCAGGCCATCGGCTGCCGCGACGACATCATGCTCTATCTCATCTCCTGCGGAATGCCGGAAAAGCGCTCCTTCAAGATCATGGAGTCAGTCCGAAAGGGGAGGGGCCTGCCTGAAGGCGCCGAGGATGAAATGCGACAGGCCGGCGTGCCGGAGTGGTACATCGGCTCGTGCAAAAAGATCAAGTACCTCTTCCCCAAGGCCCACGCCGTGGCCTACGTGATGATGGCTTTCCGAATCGCCTGGTTCAAGGTCCACCATCCGCTGGCCTTTTACGCGGCTTACTTCTACCGCCGCAGCCAGAAGGACGGCTTCGATGCCGCCATGATGACTGGTGGCCTGGAGTCGGTCCGGGAAAAAATCAAGGAGATCCAGAGCAATCCCGACGCCTCCGGCAAGGAAGAGGACCTGCTGACGACGCTGGAGGTCTGCTATGAGTTTTACCTCCGCGGCTTTTCCTTCGCGCCCATCGACATCTACGAATCCGAGGCGCTGCGCTTCCGCATCCAGGACGGAAAGCTGCTGCCGCCCTTCGTGGCGGTGGCGGGCCTGGGCGAGACGGCGGCGCTGGATATCGTCGAGGGCCGCAAGGGCAAGCGGTTTATCTCCATTGAGGAATTTTCCGCCGCCTGCCCCAAGGTCTCTAAGACGCACATTGAAAATCTCCGCCAGGCCGGCGCGTTCCGGGACCTGCCGGAGACCAGCCAGGTGACGCTCTTTTAGGGACTTTTGGGCTTTCGGAAAAACTCCAGCACGCCCACTACCAGCAAAAAGCCGCCGAAGAGTTTCCGCAGCAGCCCTACCTCCATCCCCACAGCCAGCGCGGCGGAGCAGGCCGCGGCCGCGGCGCCGCCGATGGCGGCCGGGATCACGGCCTGCCAGCAGATTTTCTTGTTGCGGATGTGGAAGATCAGCGCCCCCAGAGAGGTTGGCAGAAAGTATAAAAGGTTGATGCCCTGGGCCACGGGCTGCTCCATCGCGACGGCGGCGGTCAGCCAAACCATCAGCAGGGAACCGCCGCCGATGCCGAACCCCGAGAGGACGCCGCAGGCCAGGCCCACAATGGCGGCGACCCAGGGGGAACCGAGGCTCACAGCAGCAGCCGCAGTCCGCCCCAGACGATGACCGCGCCGAAGACGCGGTGCAGCAGCTGCGGCGGCACGCGGCGAAAGAGCAGGCCGCCCAGCAGCCCGCCCAGCAGCCCACCGGCCAGATAGGGCAGGGCAGGGGCCAGGGGAAGCTGCCCCTCCAGGCCGTAGACGACCAGCGATACGACGCAAAGGGGTAGGATGATCGCGATGGAGGAGGCAAAAGCGCGCTTGTCCTCCAATTTCCCCCAGTGAATCAAAAGCGGCAGCAGTACCATGCCGCCGCCCGCGCCGAATAGCCCGTTGACGATCCCGGCGGCAGCGCCGGAGAGGCCAAAGGGCAGCCAAGTTTTTACGTGTTTCAAAGCAATCGCCCTCCGATGGCAGTTTGTCCACCGGAGGGCGGTTTTATGCGCATATCATTGCTTGGCCAGCTCGCGCACTATGTGCCCCGCCATCATCAGACCGGCGCAGCTGGGGACCCAGGCAACGGAGCCGGGGACGGTGGCGCCGGGGACGCGGATGGGCAGCTCTGTGGAATAGATCACCTGGTGGTGGACGATGCCGTGCTTTTTCAGCTCCCGGCGCATCACCCGGGCCAGCGGGCAGACCGAGGTCTCGGCCAGATCGGTGAGAACCAGCCGGGAGGGGTCCAGCTTGTTGCCGGTGCCCATGGCGCTGAGGATGGGGATTTCCCGGGAAATGGCCGTGGCGATCAGATCCGTCTTGCAGGGGACGGAGTCGATGCAGTCGGCCGCATAGTGAAGCGGCTCCTGGAAAAAAGTATCCCGCGTCTCCGGGGTGTAGCGAAGCGGGAATACCGTCAGGCGGCACTGAGGTGCGATATCCCGGATGCGCTCTGCCATCACCTCCGCCTTGGGGCGGCCCAGGGTGGAGTGGAGGGCAATCAGCTGGCGGTTGAGATTGCTCTCGGCCACGGTGTCGTCGTCCACCAGGGTCAGCGCGCCGACGCCGCTGCGGGCCAAGGCCTCCGCGCAGAAGCTCCCCACGCCGCCCAGGCCGAACACAGCCACGTGGGATGCAGCCAGACGTTCCATTGCTTTATCGCCCAGCAGCATGGCGCTGCGAATCAGTGCTTCATTCATGGCGGGTATTTCTCCTTTCGAGTCAATTTGCCCAGAAAAAATCCCCAAGAGGCGATGGCCTCTTGGGGACCAAAAATCTTATTTGCTGGTGAAGCGCATGCCGAAGCTGTTGGTGGTGTAGCTGACCTCACCCACAACGCCCTCTTCCCAGGCGTTGTAGTCGTTGGTGCGGAGGGTGGATTCCACCAGGTAATCCCGGTAGGTGGAACCGTAGCCGCAGAAGTACATCACATGGTAACCGTAGGAGGTCTCCACGATGCCGGTGTCGCCGGCCTGGCGGCTGGCGTCGAAGCTCCAATCCTCAAAGGCTTCTTCCATGTAGCCGGGCAGCACATTCTCATAGAGACCGCCCTCCGCGGAGTCATCAGACTTCTCATCGGCCAGGGCCGCGAAGGCTTCCTCGGTGGCGTCGCCGGCCAGGAAATCGTCCAGGATCTGCTGAGCCTCGGCCTTGGCCTCAGCCATGGCTTTCTCATCGGAGGTGTCGCTGGCCGAAACGAGAATATGCCGCACGTTGGGCAGCGAGATGGTGCGGTCATACTGGCCGATGTAGTAAAGGACGTAGTAGCCGGTCTCGCCGTTGGCGATATAGGTGGTGTCGCCGGCCTGACGGGCGTCGTCAGCCAGCCAGTCCCGGTAGAGTTCGTCGCAGCTGCTGATGGTGTAGTCTTCCCGCAGGGTGGCAGTGTCGTCCTCGTAGGTCTCCTTGGAGTCCTCGTCGGCATACTCCACGGTGTAGTCCAGGTAGGCCTGCTCGTCGCCCTGGGAGGCTTCGGCCATCTCCTTGGCCTTGGTCTCGCACTCGGCCAGGGCGGCCTCCGTGTCCACTTCCTCTTCCTCTTCGTCGGTGGAAGTGGGGACGTTGATGGAATAGACACGGAAGTTCACGCCGTCAAAGTCGTCGGTGTGTTCTTCGTAATAAGCGCTGATGTCGTCGGCAGTGTAAGTAAAGCTGTCTTCCATCTGCTGGGAATATTCGCTGGCGGTCATGGAGAGCGTGAGATATTCCCGATAGCTTTCGATGGTGCTGCCGGTACCGTAGTTTGCAGCCAGATAGGCCTGGCCGCTGGTGAAGCCGCTCATGGTGCCGTAGGCATCCAGCATGGCGATCTCATTGTCAATGGCGTCCAGACTTTCCTGGGAGAGGGCAAAATCGTTGGCAACCGCTTCGTCGTAGATAGCATAGACCTCATGAGCGCCCTTCAGAGCAGAATCCAGGAGGTAGTCGTACCAGGTGTCAAACTCATCCGACATATAGGCCTGTTCGTCGAGGGGCTTCGTCGTGTCGATGAACATGCCGAGATAATCGCCGTAGGTGTTGGCGACCTGCTGGTAAGCAGAATAGAAGAAATAGTTTACCATAGCAGGGGACAGCGTGTGTCCGCCCACGGTGGCGGCTACGGTATTGGTGACGAAAAAGCCGGTGCTGACCAGGGCGAAGAAGACGATGATTGCCACGACCAGAATGGCCGCCACAATGCTCAAAGCCGTCTTGGTGGTTTTGCTCATGCCTTTTTGTCCGGCATGGGCCTGGGTCATGTCCGCATCGGTCACAGTCTGACGCTTTTTCTTTTCGCGAGATGCGCTCATGTGGTTCATTCCTCTCATACAGTTACTTCACGTTTCGCCTAAGGCGATACCAAGCCATTATAGCGAAATTTGCGCTGGGTTGCAAGTAGGAACAGAAATTTTCCCGGGATGTCATAGAAATTTTACAACGTTCTGGTCTATTTTTGAAAAGACACCGTTGCCTTTGGAGAGAAATCGCACCGTGTGCTTGCTCAATGGGACAGAAGGCTGTATAATGAAAAAAGAAAGAAAATCCTGCCGTTCCGCAGTGTGGTTGATCGATCACGGTGCCGGAGCCATATAGAAGGAGGAGTCCCCATGCCAACGAACACCTATGAAAGCCCCCTCTCCAGCCGCTACGCCAGCCCGGAAATGCTCTATATTTTCTCGGCGGACAAGAAGTTCACCACCTGGCGGCGGCTGTGGATCGCGCTGGCCCGGGCAGAGATGCAGCTGGGATTGCCCATCACCCAGGCTCAGATTGACGAGATGGAGGCCCACAAGGATGAGATCAACTACGCCGCCGCGGCTCAGTATGAACGGCAGCTGCGGCACGACGTCATGGCCCATATCCACGCCTATGGTGATCTCTGCCCCAACGCGATGCCCATCATCCACCTGGGCGCCACCAGCTGCTACGTGGGGGACAACACGGATGTCATCCTGATGCGGGAGGGCTTGCTCCTGCTGCAGAAGAAGCTGGTCAACCTGATTGACCGCCTTACCAAGTTTGCCATGGAGTACCGCGGCCTTCCTACTCTGGGCTTTACCCACTTCCAGCCGGCGCAGCTGACCACCGTGGGCAAGCGGGCCACCCTCTGGGCCAACGAACTGGTGATGGACCTGGAGGAGTTGAACCACCGGATCGATACGCTGCAGTTCCGGGGCGTCAAGGGCACCACCGGTACCCAGGCCAGCTTCTTGGAGCTATTTGGCGGTGACCACGAAAAGGTGCGCACTCTGGAAAAGCTGGTCTCTGCGGAGATGGGCTTTGAGAAGGTGGTACCGGTCTGCGGCCAGACCTACTCCCGCAAGATGGACGCCAACGTCCTGGCTACACTCTCGGCCATTGCCCAGTCCGCCGGCAAATTTGCCACGGATCTGCGGCTCCTGTCTCACTTGAAAGAAATGGAGGAGCCCTTCCAGGATAAGCAGATCGGCTCTTCGGCGATGCCCTATAAGCGCAACCCCATGCGCTGTGAGCGCATTTGTTCCCTGGCCCGGTACGTGATTGCCGACGCTATGAATCCAGCCTTTACCGCCTACAATCAGTGGTTTGAGCGGACGCTGGACGATTCGGCCAACAAGCGCATCTCGATTCCCGAGGCATTCCTGGCTGTGGACGCTATTTTGGAGATCTATCTTAACGTCACCGATGGCTTGAAGGTCTATCCTAAGGTCATTGAGCGGCACCTCCGGGAAGAACTGCCGTTTATGGCTACGGAGAACATCATGATGGATGCCGTCAAGCGCGGCGGAGACCGCCAGGCTCTCCATGAGCGCATCCGCGTTCACTCCGTCGCGGCGGGTAAGGTGGTCAAGGAAGAGGGCGGCCAGAACGACCTGGTGGACCGGATTGCCGCAGACCCGGCTTTCGGCCTCACCAAGGAGGAGATTTTGGCCCACATGGACCCCAAGGCCTACATTGGCCGGTGCGAGGCCCAGGTGGAGGAATTTTCCGCCCTGGTGGTCGACCCCACCCGTGCCCAATGGGCTTCGCTTCTGACCGACGAGCAGCCGGAACTGAAGGTTTAATCAAAAAGAATAACAGGATACCGACGATTTTTCTGCCTCCGGCCGCTGGCCGGAGAGGACTTCCAGCCGGCTTTTCCAGTGCCGAACATATCAGGCGCCCCGGGAAAGCCGGCTTCGTTTGTTTGTGTGAAATTTATTGGTGAAATGTTGGTTTCATGGTTGACATCTGGATTGGCTTGCCGTACAATACAGATGAACAAATATAAAACAACATAAATCGTATCAAATCACAGATTACCCAGACGCCGCCGGCCGATGGGACAGAAGAAAGGAAGACAAACGCATGAAGACAAAAGCGGTGCGCATTCATGGAAAAATGGATCTTCGTCTGGAGGAGATTGACCTTCCTGAGGTCGGCCCGGATGATGTGCAGGTCAAAATTATTTCTGACAGCATTTGTATGAGTACCTATAAAGCCGCTGTCGAGGGTGCCGAGCATAAGCGTGTGCCTGACAACGTGGCGGAAAACCCCACCATCGTGGGCCACGAGTTCTGCGGTGTCATCCATGCCGTGGGCGAGAACTGGAAGCACAAGTATAAGCCCGGCGACGGCTTCGCCATTCAGCCCGCCCACTTCTATAAGGGCTCTCAGATGGCTCCCGGCTACTCCTACCCCTACTGCGGCGGCGACAGCCAATATGCCAATGTCCCCATTGAGACGCTGCTGACCGACAACCTCCTCCACTACGATTCCGATACATATTTCTACGGTTCTCTCTCCGAGCCCATGAGCTGCATCATCGGCACCTTCCACGCCATGTACCACACCAAGGCCGGCTCCTACGAGCATGATATGGGCATCGTCGAAGGCGGCAAGATGGCGCTGCTGGCCTCCGTGGGCCCCATGGGCCTGGGTGCCATCGACTACGCGCTCCACTGTGACCGCCGTCCCAGCCTGCTGGTCGTCACCGACATTGACGATGAGCGCCTGGCCCGTGCCGAGAGTATCTACACCGTGGAACACGCCAAGTCCCTGGGCATTGAGCTGCACTACGTCAACACCGCCAAGGTGGACGATCCGGTCAAGACCCTGCGTGACTTCACCGGCGGCACCGGCTACAACGACGTCATCTGCTTCGCACCTGTCAAGTCTGTTGTGGAGCAGGCCGACGCCATCCTGGGCTTTGACGGCTGCCTGAACTTCTTCGCCGGCCCCACCAACACCCAGTTCAAGGCCGAGTTCAACTTCTATAATGTCCACTACCTCTACACCCATCTGGTGGGCACCTCCGGCGGCAACACCGACGACATGAAGGAAGCCATCGCCATGATGACCAGCGGCAAAATCAACCCCGCCGCCATGGTGACGCACGTAGGCGGCCTGGATGCTGTGGTGGATACCACTTTGAATCTGCCCAACATCCGCGGCGGCAAGAAGCTGATCTACACCCAGATTGAAATGCCTCTGACGGCCATTGCCGACTTTGACAAGCTGGGCGAGACTGATCCCATGTTCAAGGAACTGGCGGAGATCACCCATCGCCACAACGGCCTTTGGAGCGCCGAGGCGGAGAAATACCTCCTCTCCTGCAAGCAACACTAAAATCTAATTTATAATTTATAGGAGTGAATACGATGGCACAAGGTGTTCTGATGCCCAAAGAGGGCATCACGGTAGAATCCTGTATCATTGGCGAATGGAAAAAGAATGTGGGCGACCAGGTCAATGTGGGCGACGTCCTGTTCACCTACGAAACCGACAAGGCTGAGTTTGAATGCGCCTCCACCGCTGCCGGCACGCTCCTGGCCAAGTTCTATGAAGACGGCGACGAGGTGCCCTGCCTGATCAACGTCTGCGCCGTGGGCAACCCCGGCGAGGAATTTGAGAGCCTGCGCGGCGTCGGTTCCGCCGGCGCTGCCGCGGCGCCCGCTGAGGCGCCTGCCGCGGCGCCCGCGCCTGCCACGGCTCCTGCCGCCGCTTCCGCCAACGTGGCCCAGGGCGTCATCATGCCCAAGGAAGGTATCACCGTCGAGTCCTGCATCATCGGCGAGTGGCAGAAGAACGTGGGCGACCAGGTCAATGTAGGCGATATCCTCTTCACCTATGAGACCGATAAGGCCGAGTTTGAATGCGCCTCCACCGCTGCCGGTACGCTCCTCGCCAAGTTCTATGAGAACGGCGACGAGGTGCCCTGCCTTATTAACGTGTGCGCTGTGGGTCAGCCCGGCCAGGAATTTGAGTGCCTGCGGGGCATTGGCGGGACGCCCGCCGCTGCCGCCCCTGCCGAGGCTGCCGCACCCGCCGCAGCTCCCGCCGCGGCGCCCGCGCCTGTCGCAGCTGCCGGCCCTGTGGCCACCGCTGTGGTCATGCCCAAGGAAGGCATCACCGTCGAATCCTGCCTGATCGGCGAGTGGCAGAAGAATGTGGGCGACCAGGTCAATGTGGGCGACGTCCTCTTTACTTACGAGACCGACAAGGCTGAGTTTGAATGCACTTCCACCGCCGCCGGCACGCTGCTGGCTAAGTTCTACGAGAACGGCGACGAAGTGCCCTGCCTGATCAATGTCTGCGCCGTGGGCAAGCCCGGTGACGCCTTTGAGTGCCTGCGGGGCATCAGCGGCAATCCCGCCGTTGCCCCTGCCGCCGCGCCTGCCGAGGCGGAGGACAGCTCTGACGACGGCTCTCCCATCTCGCCCAGAGCCAGAGCCCTGGCCGCCAAGTCCAATGTCAACCTCTCCGGCGCCAAGGGCACTGGCCCCAATGGCCGGATCATCGAGCGCGATGTGCGCCGCCTGATGGAAGAAGGCGCCTTCAAGAAGGCGCCTGTGGCCGCCGAGGCCGCGGCACCGGCCCCGGCAGCCGCCGCAGCACCGGCTCCGGCCCCCGCCGCGCCTGCTGCCGAGGCCGACTATGTGGACGTCAAGTTCAACGCTGTCCGTAAGGCCACGGCCAAGTCCATGATGAAGTCCCTCAGCACCATGGCCCAGCTGACCCAGCAATTCAGCTTCGACGCCACCCAGCTCCAGGCCTACCGGAAGATGCTCAAGGCTATGGACGGCCCCATGGGCAAGATCTCCCTCAACGACATGGTGATGTTCGCCGTCAGCCGCACGGTGCTTTCCTGCCCGGACCTCAACGCCAATATGCTGGAGGAAAACATGGTTCGGCAGTTCAAGACCGTCAACCTGGGCTTCGCCTGCGACACGCCCAGAGGCTTGCTGGTGCCCGTGATTGCCAACGCCGAGAAGAAGTCTCTGCTGGAGATCTCCATGGAGGCCAAGGAACTGGCCGCTCTGGCGCGGGATGGCAAGCTGCCGGTGGACAAGATGAATGGCGGCACCTTCACGGTCACCAACATCGGCTCCTTCGGCTGCGAGGCCTTTACCCCTGTTATCAACCCGCCCCAGACCGGCATTCTGGGCGTCTGCAACATCCAGACCAAGATCAAGTCCGTCAAGGACGGCGTCATTGAGACGTATCCGGCCATGGGTCTCAGTCTGACCTTTGACCACCGGGTGGTGGACGGCGCGCCGGCGGCCCGCTTTATGCAGGCCCTGTGCCAGAACCTGGAGAATTTCCTGACGCTGTTGGCAAAATAGAATAGAAAGGTGAGAAGGCTGTGGAAAAATTCGATGTAATCGTAGTGGGTGGCGGCCCCGGCGGCTATCTTTGCGCAGAGCGCGCGGCCCAGGGTGGGCTGAAAGCCGCTGTGGTGGAAAAACGTTGGATGGGCGGTACTTGCCTGAACGAGGGCTGTGTTCCCACAAAGAGCCTTCTCTACTGTGCCAAGCAATATGCCGCGGCCCGGCATGGCGCCGATTACGGCGTCCATGCCGAGCAGGTGGCCATTGACCATGCAAAAGTGGTGCAGCGCAAGAACCAGGTGGTCAAGACGCTGGTCAACGGCGTGAAAGGCACCATGCGCAGCCACGGCATCGCCGTCTACATGGCGGAGGCCAAGGTGCTGGGCCGGAATGCCGACGGCGATTTCCTGGTCCAGGCCGGCGACACGCAGCTCACCGGCAAGCGGCTGGTGGTTGCAACCGGCTCCGTCACAGCGGTGCCGCCGGTACCTGGCCTGAAAGAGGGCCTGGAGAGCGGCTTTGTGGTGACGAACCGCGAGATTCTCGACCTGACGGAGCTACCCAAAAAGCTGGTGTGCATGGGCGGCGGCGTCATCGGTCTGGAAATGGCCTGCTACTTCGCCAGCGTCGGCGTTCCGGTGACAGTCATCGAAATGATGCCCAAGATCGCCGGCGCCACTGACCAGGAGATCTGCGACACTCTGATGCGTACTTATCAGAAGGAGGGCATGGAGTTCAAGCTCAATGCCAAGCTCCTGGAAGTGGGGGAGGACTCCGTCACGTATGAGGATGCCGACGGGAAACACACCCTCATCTGTGACAAGATGCTGCTCTCCGCCGGACGGCGGGCCAACATCCAGGGCCTCAATCTGGAGGCGCTGCAGGTGGAGACGAACCGCGGCGCCGTCGTCACAGACCGGCATATGTGCACCAACGTGCCCGGCGTCTATGCCGTAGGCGACTGCAACGGCAAGCTGATGCTGGCTCACACCGCCTACCGCGAGGCAGAGGTGGCCGTGAACCATATGCTGGGTATCCCGGACGAGATGCGCTATGAGGCCATCCCCTCAGTCATCTACACCAACCCCGAGGTGGCCTGCGTGGGCGAGACGCAGCAGTCCGCAGAGGCCAAGGGAATGCGCGTCAAGATGGTCAAAGTGCCGATGATGTACGCCGGCCGCTACGTGGCCGAGACCCTCAACGGCGACGGCTTTTGCAAGCTGGTCTATGATCTCGAGCACAACCGCCTGGTAGGCGTGCAGATGATTGGCGCCTATGCCTCGGAGATGATCTACGGCGCAGCGCTGATGCTGGAGACCGAGCTGCCCCTGAGCCAGCTCAAGAAGCTGGTCTTCCCCCATCCCACTGTCAGTGAAGTGATTCGGGAAGGATTGTTCATGCTGTAAACGTGCCCCATGGCACTGAAACGGAACATTTAGAAAGGAAGTTTTACTTATGCCCAAGTCCTTGTTTGTGGATCCCGTAGCAACCAGAGCCTCCGGTTCCATCCATTTTGAGGATATCCCGGTCTGCACCTATAACAAGACCGTGGCCGAAGAGCGGAAGAACTACTCTGACGAAGACCTCATCCGTATCTACCGCGATATCACCATTCTCCGCGAGTTTGAGCATATGCTAACCCTGATCAAGACCCAGGCCAACTACAACGGCATCGAGACCACATATCCCGGCCCCGCCCACCTGTCCCTGGGCCAGGAGGCCTCCTGTGTCGGCGAAGCGTATCTGTTGGACAAGGACGACATCATCTTCGGTTCTCACCGGTCTCACTCCGAAATTCTGGCCAAGAGCCTTTCCTGCATCGAGAAGATGTCCGACAAAGAACTGATGGACGTCATGGAGAACTTCCTGGGCGGCAAGACCCTGCGGGCCGTGGAGAAGTTCGGCAAGACCGACAACGTCAAGGAACTGGCCATCCGCTTCATCCTTTACGGTACGCTGGCTGAAATCTTCGCCCGGGAGAACGGCTTCCATCACGGCATGGGCGGCTCCATGCACGCCTTCTTCCTGCCCTTCGGCGTCTATCCCAACAACGCCATCGTCGGTGGCTCCGCCACCATCGCAGCCGGCGCTGCCCTCTATAAGAAGAACAACGACAAGAAGGGCATGGTCGTCTGCAACATTGGCGACGCGTCCCTGGGCTGCGGCCCCGTGTGGGAAGCCTTCAACTTCGCCGCCATGGATCAGTACAAGACCCTGTGGGAAGAGGGCCGCAAGGGCGGTCTGCCGGTGATCTTCAATGTCTTCAATAACTCCTACGGCATGGGCGGCCAGACCCGCGGCGAGACCATGGCCTATGACCTGCTGGCTCGGATCGGCGCCGGCATCACCCCCGATCAGATGCACGCCGAGCGTGTGGACGGCTGGAACCCCCTGGCTGTCATCGACGCCTATCGCCGCAAGAAGGAACTGATCGCCAATGGCGATGGCCCTGTGCTGCTGGACGTTGTCACCTACCGTCTGGTGGGCCACTCCACCTCCGACCAGAACGCCTACCGTACCAAGGAGGAGATCGAAGCCTGGCGCTCTTACGATCCCATCATCACCTACCGCAAGGCTCTGGTGGACGCCGGCGTCGCGCCCGACAGCAAGTTTGAGGAGATCCTCAAGGAGACCAGCGAGCGTATGACCATGGTCTGCCGCGCTGCTTCCGATAAGGAGATCAGCCCCTATGTGGACTTCCACAAGAACCCCGACTATGTGGCCAACCTGATGTTCTCCAACGAGACCGTCCGCTCCATGGACCCCAACGGCGAGATTCGCGTCACCGGTCCCAAGGAGAGCTGCAAGCGCTATGCCGACCTGGCCAAGAAGGAGCACTCCGCTTTCGATGCCGACGGCAAGCCCTTCTCCAAGATGAAGGTCTACAACATCCGCGACGCTATCTTTGAGCCGCTGATCAACAAGTATTATGAAGATCCCACACTGGTCGCCTATGGCGAGGACGTCCGCGACTGGGGCGGCGCCTACGCCGTGTACCGCGGCCTGATGGACGTGATTCCCTATAGCCGTCTCTTCAACTCCCCGATTTCCGAGGCTGCCATCGTAGGCTCCGCCGTTGGCTATTGCATGTGCGGTGGCCGCGCCGTCGTGGAGCTGATGTACTGCGACTTCCTGGGCCGCGCCGGTGACGAGGTCTTCAACCAGATGTCCAAGTGGCAGGCCATGTCTGCCGGCATCCTGAAGATGCCCATGATCCTGCGTATGTCCGTTGGCGCTAAGTACGGTGCCCAGCACTCTCAGGACTGGGCCGCGCTGATGGCCCACATCCCTGGCCTGAAGGTCTTCTTCCCCGCGACGCCTTACGAGGCCAAGGGCATTATGCAGGCTGCCCTCAACGGCACCGACCCCTGCGTCATCATGGAGTCCCAGAGAATTTACGACAAGGGCGAGGAATTCCACCAGGGCGGCGTGCCCACCGAGGAGTACGAGTGGAAGCCCGGTGCGGTCAATAAGGTTCGCGACGGCAAGGATCTTTCCATCTTCACCATCGGCGCCACCCTCTACCGCGCCATGGACGCCGCCAAGGAGCTCTCTGAGAAGTACGGCTTGGAGGCCGACGTTATCAGCATGCCCTCTCTGGTGCCGCTGGACTATACCGAACTGGTGGAGTCCGTCAAGAAGACGGGCCGTGTGGTGCTGGCCTCCGACGCCTGCGCCCGTGGCAGCTTCCTCAATGACATTGCGCAGAACCTCTCCACGCTCTGCTTCGATTATCTGGATGCGCCGGTGGTGGTCATTGGCGCCAAGAACTGGATCACGCCTCCCTACGAGTTTGACGAGTTCTTCTTCCCGCAGGCCGAGTGGATCGTGGACGCTGTCAATGCCCGGATCGTGCCGCTGGAGGGCTATGTCTCCAAGACGACGCCTACCGAGGCTGAGATCATTCGCACCGCGAAGGCCGGCGTGTAATACCATATGGATATTCAAAAGGTAAAAGCCGCCATATTTGACTTGGACGGCACCCTTTTGGATACGTTGGGCGATATCGGCACAGCCGCCAACGAGGCGCTGTGCCGGTATGGCTTGCCTGCGCATCCAATTTCGGAGTACCGCAGCTTGGTGGGCCACGGCATTCGGACGCTGTTCCGTCAAGCCGTCCCCGCGAATACATCCGAGGAACTATATGACAAGGCGCTGTCGTTCTATCTCGGCTATTATCCGGAGCATTGCATCGTTCACACGGCGTATTTCCCCGGCGTGCAGGAATTTCTGAAGAAACTGGACGCCAGGGGGATCCGCCTGGCCGTGATCTCCAACAAAACCGAAGCCACCAGCCATAAGATCATCTCGCACTTTTTCCCGGATACCCAGTGGGCCTTTGTCTGGGGGAATAATGGTTCGCGGCCGCTGAAGCCCGCGCTGGACGCGGGGCGGCTGGCCTGCGAGACGCTGCGGCTGAATCCGGAGGAGATTCTCTATGTGGGCGACGGCGACACGGATATGGAGTTTGCCTCCAAGATGGGCTTCATTGCCGCCGGCGTCACCTGGGGTTACCGGGACGCGGACGTGCTGCTGGCTGCCGGCGCTGACTTCCTGTCCGGTTCTTTCCGGGCGCTGGAAGAGAAGCTGGGCCTGATTTAGGCGTTGCAAGCATCCTGCGCATTCAAACATTCGGCAGCGGAGTTGCGGCTCTGCTGCCGAAATCTTTGTTTACAAAATTGCTACAATATTCCCTTTCATTTCCGGAAAAAATCGTGTATCATAATGTCTAATGCTTCGCCCGGAATTTGACCTGCGTCGAGGGGAACCGGAATTCTCTATGCCTGCTTGCAGGCATTCCTGGAGGGAAACGTTTGAAACGGTTGCGCTTGTCCTTTGCCTTTTGGCTGGGAACGATTTTGTTTTGGGAACTGACGCTGCATCTGGCAGTGTTCCAGAGTCTTTCCCGCGGTTTGCCGATGGTGGGCTTTTCCATTGCCGCTGCGGCGCTGGTGTGCCTGCTGACGGCGCTGCCCCGCTGGCCGGGAAAACTCTTTGCCTGGATCTTGCCGCCGGTTTTGTATTTGGTCTATGCAGTGCAGCTGGTCTATGAAGAGATTTTTGGCTCCCTATTGTCTGTCGCTTTCGTCTCCATGGGCGGAGAGGCCATCACGGCCTTTTGGTCCATTTTGATTGCCGCGTTGTGGAAGCGTCTGTGGCTGCTGCTCTTGATGGCGCTGCCGCTGGTGGCGTTTTACGTGCTGCGGGCGAAAAAACGCTTTCCCACAGCGGAGAGCTGGATGGACTTGGGCGTCGTGCTGGTTGTGGCGGTGGTGGCTGCAGTGGGTACTTGGGCGGTCCTGCCGCAGTTTGGACCGGGCATCAACGACCCTGCGGCACTCTTCCGCAATCCCACCGCCACGGTGGACCGTTGGACGGAGAACTTTGGCGTGCTGACTGCCAGCGTGCTGGATGTCAAGCGGCAGGGGAGTGCGGCCCGCGGGGAGATGACAGCCGAACTGACCGATGCTGTGAATCTCGAAGCGGAGGAGTCACCGGAAGTGGAGCGGAATATCCTGGAGGAAATCGACTTTGATGCGCTGAACGCCGCCACGGACGAAGAGAGCCTCCAGACACTCAACCGCTATTTCTCATCCCTGACCGGAACGGCCAAGCACGAATACACCGGATATTTTGAAGGCTACAACCTGATTGTGATCTGCGCGGAGGCGTTCTCCAACTATCTCATCGATCCGGAGCTGACGCCCACGCTCTACCGCATGAGCCAGGAGGGCTTCGTCTTTGAAAACTTTTATAATAGCTTTCCCAATCTGACGACCAACGGCGAGTATTCCCTCTGCATGGGGATGATGCCGGACCTGAGCCGGATGAGCTTCGCTGTGTCCGTGCAGAATTACCTGCCTTATTGTCTGGGAAATGTCTATCAGGCACAGGGCCTGCCTGCCTATGCCTACCACAACAACGTGGGAACCTTCTATAACCGAATCAACACCCATACCAATATGGGCTACGAGTTCAAGGCCTTGGACTTCGGCCTGGACATGGAGCCCGGAACGCCGACTTCTGACCTGGAGATGCTGGAGAAGACCGTGGACGACTATCTGACCCAAGAACCCTTCCACGCTTACTATATGACTTACTCAGGCCACGCCGAGTACAACTTCACCGACAACGATATGTCGGTGCAGAACGAGGCACTGGTAGAGGGCATCGAGGGCTCCGAAGGCCTTCGCGCGTATCTCGCCTGCCAGCTGGAGCTGGAGAAGGCCATGACGTATCTTCTGGAGCGGCTGGAGGAGGCCGGGATTGCCGATCGGACCGTGGTGGTTCTGACAGGCGATCACATGCCCTACGGCCTCTCGGACGAGGACTATGCCGCGCTGGCCGGCGATGCGACGGAAGAGCCCTTCTGGCAGTATCGCAACAGCTTTATCTGCTGGAATGGCGGCATGGACGAGCCGGTGGTGGTGGAGGACTACTGCTGTACCCAGGATATCCTGCCGACGGTTCTCAACTTGATGGGCCTGCCCTATGATTCCCGGCTCCTCACCGGACGCGATGTACTGGCACCCGGCACGCACTTGGCTGTTTTGAAGGACAGCAGCTTCCTTACCGATTCCGTGATCTACGACGCTGCCTCAGGCACCTTTACCTGGAACGGGGAAGAGGACGAGGCGCTGGCGGAGCAGCTGCTCCAGTCGGTGAGCAATCAGTTTGCCGTGGCCTCGGCCATTTTGAGTACCGATTACTACGGCTATGTTTACGACACCCTGGGCCTTGCGAAAGTGGAGGAGACAGGACCGACCTACGCCAGCTACGCCGATATCGAGGGCAAGTGGTATGAAGATTCGGTGGAACTGCTGACGCTCTATGGCGCTCTCAGCGGCGGCGGCACCGGTAGCTTTGAAGGCGACGAGCCGGCCAGCCGGGCCGATTTTGTCACCATGATCGCCCGGGCGCTGGGGCAGGGCAGCTCTGCGGACGACGGCGAAATTCCCTTCACCGACGTGCCGGCGGATGCCTGGTACTTTGCGCCGGTCCAGCTGGCCTGGAAATCCGGCTGGCTGGAGGAGCAGGAGACCTTCCGTCCCCTGGAGACCATCACGGCCAAGGAGGCATGGGGTTTTCTGGCTACCGTGGGAGAATCCTGCGGCATTGACGACAGTCTCACCTGGGCGCAAGAGGTCTGGGCCGAGGCCGAGGCGCAGCAGCAGGCGGCGCTCCCGGATTGGGACAATTCCCTTGTCACCCGCGGCGCGGCGGCTTATCTGGCTGCGGCTTTGGTGGAAGTTTTGAACGAAAATGCCATGTAAGAAAAAGAACCCGGCCCAGCGCAAAAGCGCCGCCGGGTTCTGAGACTGTCAAAAAACTATGATATAGAGCGCTGCAACAGAGCAGCGGGGGGTGTGTGCGGGGGGCAAAGGGCCCCCTGCGCGTTCAATCAGGTCGTTTTTGCAACTTTTTGAAGTTGCAAAAACGGGGGACAGCGGGGCGAAAATACTTTTTCGACACGCTGAGAACCCGGCGGCGCGAAGAGCGCCGCCGGGTTCTTTGGCATCTAGCTTTCTATGGCGTTTAGGGCCGCTTCAAAGAACGACTCCCGCATAGCGGGGGCTGCTTTGCATATGAGGGCCGCCGTCTCTGGCAGCCTGGGGCAGTCCATGCCGCCGTGTCCGCTGCGGCTGTGGGCGGCGGCGGTGATGACGCCGGGGGGGGCGGTTGTCCGGAAAGGCCCACATAACGCGCCCTCCAAAAAATGGGGCCGAAGCGTATCGGCCCCGAAAATTAGGAAACTCAGGTGTATTGCTCCACCTTGATGAGGTTGGTATTGCCGGAGGTGCCATTGGTAACGCCGCCGGTGATGACGATTCGGTCCCCGGTAGTCAGCCCCAAGGCGGATTGGGCCAGCTTCTTGGCCGTGTAGAACAGCACCTCCGTGGAGGGAAGCTCCTCACACATGATGGGTGTGACGCCCCAGGAGAGGGCCAGCTTCCGCCAGGTCTTCTTGTTGGTAGTCAGGCCCACGATGTCCATCGGGGGCCGGAACCGGGAGACCAGCCGTACCGTGCCGCCGGAGAGGGAGCAGGCTACGATGGCCTTGGCGTTGATGTCGATGGCCATGCCGCAGGTGGCGTGGGAGATGGCGTCGATGATGTTGTGAATCTCAAACTGGTTGGAGTGGAAGCGGCTCTTGAAGTCGATGGCCTGCTCTGTCCACTCGGCGATTTTGGACATGGTAGCCACGGCCTCCACGGGATATTTGCCCATGGCGCTCTCGCCGGAGAGCATGATGGCGCTGGTTCCGTCGTACACGGCGTTGGCTACGTCGGAAATCTCAGCCCGAGTGGGGCGGGGGTTGTAGATCATGCTCTCGAGCATTTCCGTGGCGGTAATGACCCGCTTGCCCAGCAGGCGGCACTTGGTGATGAGCTGCTTCTGGATGGCGGGAAGCTGCTCAAAGGGAATTTCCACGCCCATATCGCCGCGGCCGATCATAATGCCCTCGCAGCGCTGGCAGATTTCCTCGATGTTGTCTACACCGGGCTGGTTTTCGATCTTGGCGATCAGGGCGATGTCGTCGCCGCCGTTGGCGCGGAGGAAGTCACGAACCGCGTCCAGATCCTTGGCGCAGGAGACGAAGGAGCAGGCGATATAGTCTACCTCGTTGGCTATGCCGAAGAGGATATCCTGCTTGTCCTGTTCGCTGAGGTAGGGCTGGCTGAGAATTTTACCAGGGAAACTCATGCTCTTGCGGTCAGAGAGGACGCCGCCGATCTTGGTGGTGCAGTGGATATCTTTGCCCTGAATCTTCTCCACCTGGAAGGAGAGAAGTCCGTTGTTGAGCAGGATGGTGTCGCCCACCTCCAGGTCGTTTACCAGACCGGGATAGGAGATGGAGACCTCCTTCTGGCTGCCTTTTACGTCCCGAGCCGTGAAGGTAAAGGGATCGCCGTCCTGCAAGGTAATTTTGCCGCCTTCGAAGGTCTTGATGCGGAATTCAGGACCCTTGGTATCCAGCATGATGGCAATTGGCAAATTCAAGGCTTCCCGCACCTTTTTGATGGTGCTCATCTTTTTGAAATGTTCCTCGTGGGAACCGTGGGAGAAGTTCAGCCGCGCCACGTTCATGCCGGCGAGGCATAACTTGGTGAGAACCGCTTCACTTTCACTGGCGGGACCGATGGTGCAGATAATCTTGGTTTTTCGCATAGAGGTGCCTCCTGAACTTCGATGTACGGGTATTTTGACAGAGCGTAGCCGCCTATATATTATGCCACAAAATGAGGCGGTTGGGGAGATGAAAAACGGAAAAATATGTTAAGAAAGTGCAAAAAATGGCCTGGAACGAAATCCCAGGCCATTTTTCCGGTCAGAGAATTGCTTTCTGATAGGCCTTGATTCCCAGCGCCAGCAAATCCATGGCACGCGAAAGGTCTTCTTCTTTGAGAACGTATGCGATGCGGACTTCATTGACGCCGTTGCCGGGTGTTGCGTAGAAGGAGTGCCCGGGAGAGAACATCACAGTCTCTCCGTGATCTTCAAAGTCGGTCAGAAGCCACTGCTGGAATCGATCCGCGTCGTCGATGGGAAGCGCAGCCATCAGGTAGAAGGCGCCGTCGGGGGTACGGCATGTGACGCCGGGGATGGTGCGAAGCTTTTCCATCACGGTGTCCCGCCGGCGCTGGTATTCCAGGCGCATTTCGTCAAAGTAGTGCTGGTCCACCGTGTAAAGGGCGGCGGCGGCAACTTGATCCAGCGTGGCGACGGACAGGCGGGCCTGGCAGAACTTCATTGCCTCGGCCATCAGAGCCTTGTTTTTGGAGATCAGGCAGCCAATTCTGGCGCCGCAGGCGGAGAAACGCTTGGAGACCGAGTCAATGATGACCAGGTTCCCGTTGGGATCGTCCAGCGCTCCCATGGTGACAAGGCCCTCGCCGTTGTAGAAGAACTCCCGGTAGACCTCGTCGCAGATGAGATAGATATCATGTTCCCGGGCGACATCCAGCAGCATCTGCCGCTCCTCCGCCGTCAGCGTCACGCCGGTGGGGTTGGAGGGGTTGGTAATCATGATGGCTCTGGTGTTTTCGTGGATCAAGGCCTCGATTTTTGCCCGATCGGCGTAGTGATAGCCCTCCTCCGGGGATGTGGGGATGGGGCAGACGCGGCCGCAGGCCGCGCGGATGAAGGTGGCGTAGTTTGGATAGTAGGGCTCTGGAATCAGCACTTCACTGCCGGGATCCAGGATGCACTGCATTACAATGCTCAGCGCCTCGGAGCCGCCGGTGGTGGCGAGAATTTCCGACTCGTCGTAATGGGCGCCAAGGCGGGCATAGTAAGCCTGTACCGCGTGGAGGTAAGAGGGGACGCCGGGCGACTCGGCATATTCCAACACAGGATCGGCAAAATTGCGCACGGCGTCAAAGTAAACCTGGGGCGTGGCGATGTCCGGCTGTCCGATATTCAGATGATAAATCTTGCGGCCCTTGGCCTGTGCCTCTACCGCGAAGGGATGGAATTTCCGCATAGGGGAGAGTTCACAGGTTTGAACGCGCTGAGAGAGTTTCATAGCGGTTCCTCCTTAGGGTCACGCCGCACTGCGGCGCAACGCGATTAAGGATCATTATACACCATGGAGGAAGGATTTGCAATTGTCTGCGGGAAGAATTGCAGATTTTAGCACAGTTTGTAAAGGCAGCCCATCGGGCAGGCCTCCACGCAGGCGCCGCAGCCGGTGCAGCGGCCCGAATCGAGAACCGCCAGATTGTTTTTCACGGTAATGGCGCCGCTGGAACAGGCCTTTTCACATTTTTTGCACCCGATGCAGCCGACGCCGCAGGCCATCTTGGCAACGGCGCCCTTGTCCTGGCTGCTGCATCCTACCACGATCTTGGCTGCGGCGGGAATCAGGGAAATGAGATGATTGGGGCAGACCTTCGTGCAGATGCCGCAGCCGGTGCAGAGCGTCCGGCTGACGCTGGCCAGGCCTTCCGCCACGGAGATGGCGCCGTTGGGGCAGGCCTTGGCGCAGTCGCCGTAACCAAGGCAGCCGTAGGAGCAGCGTCCGTCGCCGGCAAACATCAAGTTCACGCCGGCGCATGTGGCGATGCCAGCATACTCGCATTTTTTCCCCGAATGAACCAGGCCGCCGTGGCAGCCGATATAGGCCCGCACCTCTGTCACGTCGCCGGCGTCCACCCCCAGCACAGCCGCCACGGCCGCAGCGGCGTCAGCCCCGCCGGGCACGCAGAGATTGGGGGCCGCCTCTCCCGCGGCAAGCGCCTGGGCATAGCCGTCGCAGCCGGCAAAGCCGCAGGCGCCGCAGTTGGCACCGGGGAGGCAGGCGCGAACCTGGACATAGGTTTCGTCCACCGGGACGGCCATAAACTTGGAGGCTGCCACCAGCATCCCAGCGGCCAGCAGGCCGATGACGGTGACGGCGATCACGGGAATGAGAATTTCCATCCTGTCGCCCCCTTATCCGAAGAGATTGGTGATGATTCCGGCGAAACCAAAGAAGGAGAGGGACACGATGGCCGCGGAGATCAGCGTGATGGGCAGACCTTCAAAGGACTTGGGCGGTTTCGCCACGGCCACCCGGGAGCGAACACCGGAGAAGAGGACCATGGCCAGGAAGAAGCCCAGGCCGCAGCCCAGCGAGGTCAGCATGGAGTCTATAAAGCCGAGGCCGTCGCGGATGTTGTTGACCGTGACGCCCAGCACGGCGCAGTTGGTGGTGATGAGCGGGAGATACACGCCCAGGGAGGCGTGTAGTGCCGGGAGATAGCGCTTGAGAATGATCTCCACCAGCTGCACCAGCGCCGCGATGACCAGAATGAAGACCACCGTCTCCATGTACGTAAAGTCGATCCAGCCGCTGAGCAGGTAGTGGTAGATGGGCCAGGTGACGGCGGTGGCCAGGAGCTGGACGAAGATGACGGCCAGAGACATCCCGGTAGCCTGATCCAGCTTTTTGGACACGCCCAGGAAGGGACAGATACCCAGGAACTTCACCAACACATAGTTGTTGGTGATGGCGGCGGTGAGGATGGTGACAAGCACGGCCTTCACTTCGCTTCACACTCCTTTCCCTGGCAGCCTTCGGCGGCGGGGCAGCCGGCGCAGCCGCCCTGAGGCTTCTTTTTCCCGTGGGTCAGCTTGTTGACCAGGGCGATCATGCAGCCGAAGATGCAGAAGCCGCCGGGCGCCATGGAGAGAATCGAGATTGGGTTGTCGGAGAGCCAGGGAATGGGGTATCCCAGGAAGCTGCCGCTGCCGAAGACCTCGCGGATGGCGGCCATGGCCGTCAGTGCGAGGGTGAAGCCCAGGCCCATGCCGACGCCGTCCAGAGCGGAATCCAGAACGGTGTTCTTGCTGGCAAACATCTCCGCCCGTCCCAGGATGATGCAGTTGACCACGATCAGCGAAAGGTAGACGCCCAGCGCTTCGTAGAGGCTGTAGGCGTAGGCCTCCAGCAGCATGGAGACCACTGAGACGAAACCCGCGATCAATACGATGTAGCAGGGGATGCGCACTTGCTCGGGAATGGCCCGGCGCAGGGCGGAAATGGCCGCATTGGAGCAGATCAGCACCGCCGTGGCGGCCAGTCCCATGCCGATGGCGGCGGAGACCGAAGTGGAGATAGCCAGCGTGGGGCAGGTGCCCAGCACCAGCACCAGGACCGGGTTTTCCCGGACAAGGCCCCGAATGAGAATAGACAGTTTGGAACGCTTCATGCCTCATCCCCCTTTCACCGCGTCAAAGGCGGCAAAGCAGTCGCGGACGCAGCCCTCATAGGCATCCGAGGTGATGGTGGCGCCGGAGATGGCGTCCACGGCGGAGAGGGAGCTGTCCTGCCCGATGTACTGGCCGGTGTAGCCGGCGTAGGCGGTCTGCCCGCCGAGGGTCTTGGTCTCGCTGGTGACGTCGATGGTGGCCACTTGGACGATGACGCCGGTGGGATCGATGGCGGCCATTACGGTGATGTCGCCGTCAAATCCGCGGCCTTGAGCGGTGAAGACGTAACCCACAACATGCCCGGCGCCATCCAGCCCCGCATAGGCGGCGGTGACGGTTTCCGGCAAGGCGTCGGAGGGGAGAACCTCAAAGGCCGCCGCCTGGGGCAGCACAGCCCGGCGGCTGGCATCCTCCCGGGTCTGGGCGGCGGCGGTGATGATCGGCGCGGTGAAATGGTTCACCACGGCCAGGGCGGCAGAGGTGACGAGGCAGATGGCCGCCAGCACCACGATGCTCTTGATACCGACCTTTTTCAATGCGCGGCACCTCCCAACGGCTTGGATCTGGTCCATTTGGAGAGATAAGGCGTGAGGATATTCATAAAGAGAATGGCGAAGGAGACGCCCTCGGCGTAGCTGCCCCACTGGCGGATCAGCACCGTGAAGAGGCCGCACCCCAGCCCGAAGAGGACCCGGCCCCAATTGGTGGAGGGAGTGGTGGCGTAGTCGGTGGCCATGAAGATGGCGCCCAGCAGCAGGCCGCCCGAGAGAATCTGATAGAGGGCGTAGGAGAGCGAGCCGCTCAGGGGCCAGGAGAGGAGGAACACCACGGCCACGAACACCACCGGCGTGTGCCAGGAGATCACCTTGCGAATCAGCAGGTACGCAAAGCCCAGCAGCAGCGCCAGGCCGCTGACCTCGCCCAGGCAACCGCCCTTGAGGCCCAGGAACATATGCCACAGGGAGGGCAAGGCGCTCATGTCTCCGGCCCGCATCAGCGCCAGAGGCGTGGCGGAGGAGACGGCGTCGGGGAATTGCCAGGCCGTCATGGCCTGGGAAAAGGAGAGAAACAGCACGATCCGTCCCACGATGGCCGGGTTGGCGAAGTTGCGGCCGATGCCGCCGAAGAGCTGCTTGACCACCAGAATGGCGATGATGCTGCCCAGGGCGGCCTGCCACAGCGGGATCGTCGCCGGCAGATTGAAGGCCAGCAGCACGCCGGTCACAGCGGCGGAGCAGTCCCCGATGGTGATGTCCCGGCCCACGGCCTTTTCAAAGAGATACTCCGTCAAAACCGCCGCGGCCACGGCCACCGCCGTCACCAGCAGGGCGCGCCAGCCGAAGAGCCAGACGGCCGCCGCCAGGGCGGGGACCAGGGCGATGAGGACGTCCCGCATCAGCACGCTCGTGGTGGTGCGGGTGAACATGTGCGGCGAGGAGGATACCAGGAGCTTCATTTTTTCACCGCCTCCCTTTGCTGTCTGGCCCGGAGATAGGGCGCCACCAGCGCCTTGGCCAGGCGGTTGGTCTGCACCAGGGGCCGGTGGGCCGGGCAGATGTAGCTGCAGCAGCCGCATTCCATGCAGAGGTTGACCTTCAGGGCGGCCAGGGCCTCCACGTCGCCGGCGGCGTAGGCGTCCTCCACCTCGGCAGGCATCAGCCGCAGGGGACAGTGGCCGATGCAGCGGCCGCAGCGGATGCAGGCCGTGGGCTTGGGCGGGACGGAGTCCGCCTCGGCGAAGGCCAGCACCGCGTTGGTATTTTTGAGAATCGGCTCGCTGAGTTCCGGTACGGCGATGCCCATCATCGGCCCGCCGTAGAGGACCTTTTTCGGCTCTGCCTTGAAGCCGCCGCAGAAGGCGAAGACGTCGGCCAGCGACGCGCCGATGGGGGCGACCAGGTTTTGGGGATTTCGGACGGCGCTGCCGTCCACGGTGACGCACTTTCGCACCAGCGGCAGCCCCAGCTCCAGATACCGGGCGATGGAGGCCAGGGTGGTGACATTGATGACGATGGCGCCCACGTCGACGGGCAGCTTCCCCTCGGGGACCAGGCGGCCCATGGTGTGGTAGATCAGCACCTTTTCACCGCCCTGGGGGTACATGGAGGGCAGAGAGCAGACCTCCATGGCGGTCTCGTGCCGGCAGAGGGATTCAAAGAGGGAGATGCACGCCGGCTTGTTGTCCTCAATGGCGAAGAGAATTCTCGGCGCCCGGAGGTAGGTTTGGAGCAGCCTTGCCCCGTCCATCACCAGCCGGGACTGATCCAACATGGTGCGGGTGTCGGAGGTGATGTAAGGCTCGCATTCGGCGCCGTTGACGATGACTGCGTCGATCTTGACCATGTTTTTCACCGTCAGCTTCACCGAGGTGGGGAAGCCCGCGCCGCCCAGGCCGACGATGCCGCTGTCGGTCAGGGCCTGGAGGAACTCCTCCTGGCTGTGGATTACCGGCGGGCGGAGCGTCTCGCACCGGGCCATCAGTCCGTCGGATTCAATGGTGATGGCGGGCATCCGGCGTCCGCTGGAGGCGAGAAAGCTGTCGATCCGCTTGACAGTGCCGGAAATGGAGGCGTGGACCGGGGAGGAGACGAAGCCGTCGGCTTCGGCGATCCGCTGGCCCATCTTCACGTAATCGCCCACCTTGACCAGGGGCCTCGCCGGCGTGCCGATGTGCATGGACATGGGGATGGTGACGGATTGGGGGCAGTCCATGATCCTGGCGGCCATGGAGGCGGTGTTTTTGCGGTGAGGAACGTGGACGCCGTGCATCTTCATTTGCAGCCAGAGCTTCATCTCCCATCGACCTTCCTTTCCTTCTTGCGCTGATCTGCCTTGAGACGTTTGATTACTAGCTGCGCGGCCAGGCCGGTCAGAGAGTCGGCGGCCATGGCGGCCAGCAGCATGACGGGGAGGTACCAAAATACGGCGCGGCTTTGGAGAATCAGGGCCGCCGCGGCCAGTTGGCCCACCTGGTGGGCCATGGCGCTGAAGACGCTGAGAATCCAGAGCTGCCCCGGGGCGAAGCACTGCCGCAGCAGCGCCAGGACGGCAAAGGCCAAGAGGCCGCCTGAGAGACTGTAGGCGATGGCGGACACCTGGCCGGTCAGGGTGCAGCCCAGCAAAATCCGCACCAGCAGCAGCGCCAGCGCCGCCGGCGGGTCCAGATAGACGTAGGTGAAGAGGGTGAAGATGTTGCTGAGTCCCAGCTTGATGCCCGGAATCGGGGCCAAGGGCGGCAGCTGGGCCTCCAGCAGATAGACGCACAGGGAGGCGGCGGTGAGCAGGGCCAGGGCGGCCAGCCGCCGGGTGCGGCTCACGAGCCGTCGGCCCATCGGACGATGAGCCGGTGGGGGAGGCACGTGATCGGCGTGCTGCCGGACTGCAGCGGGCCGTGCTGGACGCAGACCTGGTTGTCACAGTCGGCCTCCGAGACATAGACGGTCTCCGGGGTGATGGTCAGCACGTTATAACCCCCTTCCCAGGGAATGGTGATGGTGTAGGGCGACGAGACCTGCGAGAGGTCCAGGGTGTACAGAAGCTGCCCGTCCTGGCTCACCAGCACAGTGGGGCCGTGGCCGCGCCGGGCCATCCAGAGGATGGCCGTCAGGGAGAGCGCCGCGATCAGGCCGAGAATCAGAAGATACCAACGGGTCTTCATTGGGCGATCACCTCATAGTCCTCCGAACAATGGAATCGCCCGTCCAGCCCTTCGGTGATGGATATGCCGTCGTCGGTCAAAAAGACCGCCTCAAAGTCCACGGGGCAGCTGCGCCAGAGCGCCGCGCCGTTCTGAAGGCCCAGGACGAAGAGGGCTGTGGAGAGGCCGTCGGCCCAGGTGTCGTCCTCGCAGAGGACTGTCACGGACTGCAGGCCTGTCTCGGCGGAGCAGCCGGTCTCCGGGTCGAAGATGTGGTGGTAGGTCTTCCCATCCTGGGAGAAATAACGCTGATAGTCGCCGGACGTCACCACGGCGCAGTCCGTGACCTCCACGGTGCCGCAGTAGCCGCCCGGATTATCCGGGTCGGCGATGCCCACGACCCAGGGGCTGCCGTCGGGCTTGGCGCCGACGGCCCGGATATTGCCGCCGAGATTGAGCAGGGCGGAGGTGACGCCCTGGTCCCGCAGGACCATTGCCGCGCTGCCGGCGGCGTAGCCCTTGGCGATGCCGCCCAGGTCCACGGCCATGCCGGGCGTCTCCAGCGTGGCCTCCAGCCCCTCCAGGCGCAGGCGTTCAAAATCCACCAGCGCCAGGGCCGCCGCCAGCTCCGCCGCGTCCGGTACGGCGGGGGCGCCGTCGTACCAGCCCCACAGGCGGACCACCGGGCCGATGGTGATGTCCAGGGCCCCGCCGGAGGCCAAGGAAATCTCCCGGGCCGCAGCCAGCAGCGCCGCCGTCTCTGGCGAGAGGGTCAGCGCCCCCTGGGCGTTGAGCCGGGCGACGTCGCTCTGGGGATTCCCGATGGAAAAGAGCTGCTCCAGCCGGAGAATTTCCGCCTGCGCGGCGTCCAGCGCGGCGCTGTCGCCGTAGGCCTCCAGGGTGATGACGGTGTCCATGGCGAAGAACTCCCGCCGCACCGGTTCGGCGGCGCAGCTACAGAGAACGGAGAGGAGCAGCACACAAAGAATCCACTTTCGCATGGCACGCCACCTCTCCGGGAACATGATTTACGATATTAAACTAATCATAACAGATTGCGGGGAAAAGTCAATAAAATATCTGCGGATGAATTGGGGAATACTAGTTAAAATCTATAAAAAATTTAACGCGCTGCTGTATAAAATGCTAGATCTGCCACCACGGCCTCGGCACAGCGCATCCCGTCCACCGCGGCGGATAGGATGCCGCCGGCGTAGCCGGCGCCCTCTCCGCAGGGGTAGAGGCCGGACACGGCGGAGCGGCAGTTTTCATCCCGCACGATGCGCACCGGGGAGGAGCTTCTGGTCTCCGGCGCGGTGAGAACGGCGTCGGGGGTGCAGAAGCCGCGGAGCTTTTTGTCCAGGGCGGGGATGGCCTGCTCCAAAACGGCGGTGATGGCCTCCGGCAGCACCTGGTGGAGATCGCACAGCGTGACGCCGGGGCGATAGGTGGGCTTGACGCGGCCCAGAGCCTGGCTGGGGCGCTTTTGCAGAAAATCCCCCACCAGCTGGGCCGGGGCGCGGTAGCTGCCGCCGCCGGCGGCAAAGGCCCTGGCCTCCAGCTCCCGCTGCCAGTACATCCCGCCCAGGGGCGAGGAATCGGGGAAGTCTTCGGGGTGCAGTGTCACCAACAGGGCGGCGTTGGCGTTTTCGCCGTCCCGGGCGGCGTTGCTCATGCCGTTGGTGACGACCCGGCCCGGCTCGGAGGCGGCGGCCACTACCTGTCCGCCGGGGCACATACAGAAGGTGTAGGCGGAGCTGCCGTCGGGGAGGCGGACGTTGAGCTTGTAGTCCGCCGGCGGCAGCAGGCCGGTCTCGGCCATGGGGCCGTATTGGCTCCGGTCAATCAGCGTCTGGGGATGCTCGATCCGCACGCCCATGGAGAAGGGCTTCGGCTCCATGGGGACGCCCAGACTGTGGAGCGTCTCAAAGGTATCCCGGGCGCTGTGGCCGATGGCCAGAATCACCTGGTCGCAGGGGAGAAGCGCCGTCTCGCCGCCTTGGCGCACCCAGAGGCCGGTGAGCCGCCCATCCGCCAGGGCGAGGGACGTCACCTTCGCGCCGAAGCGCACTTCGCCGCCCAGCTCCAGAATCCTGGCCCGGAGGCGCTGCACCACCTGGAGCAGCACGTCGGTGCCCACATGGGGCTTGGCGTCATAGCAGATTTCCTCCCCGGCTCCGGCGGCGGCGAATTGCTCCAGCACCCACTGGCAGCGGGGATTGTGGATGCCGGAATTGAGCTTGCCGTCGGAGAAGGTGCCGGCCCCGCCCTCGCCGAACTGCACGTTGCTCTCCGGGTCCAGCTGGCCGGTGCGCCAGAAGTGTTCCACCTGCTCGTGGCGGGTCTGGGCGTCCCGGCCCCGCTCCAGCACCAGGGGCTTTAAGCCTGCCTGGGCCAGCACCAGCGCCGCGAACATTCCGCCGGGGCCGAAGCCCACGACCACCGGACGGCGCCGGGGCGTCACAGCCGGCTGGGGCAGCTGGTAGACATAATCTTCCGCCAGAGAAAGCCTGGGGTGTTTCAGCCTTTTGAGCAGGGCCTGCTCGTCCTGCCGCAGCGCCACATCCACGGTGTAGACGATGCGGATATCCTGCTTTTTCCGGGCGTCGATGGAGCGGCGGCGGATTTTCAACGCGGTGATCTCCCCGGGCCGGAGCTTCAAGAGCTTGGCGCAGCGCGCCGGCAATTGATCCTGGCTTTCCCCGGGGGAGAGAACGATATCCCGAACGCGAATCATGTGCCCTCCTTTTGGCCCAGCAGCCCGGCCAGGCGGCCGGAACTCCAGGCCCATTGCAGGTTGTAGCCGCCGCAGTCGCCGTCCACGTCCAGCACCTCGCCGCAGGCGAAGAGGCCGGGACAAAGGCAGCTTTCCAGCGTGTCTGCCCGGAACTGGGAAGTGTCCGCGCCGCCGGCGGTGACTTGGGCCTGGTCAAAGCCCATGGGCCCGGTCACTTCCAGCGGGAAGTGCTTTATAAGCCGCAGTACCTCGCAAATCGCCGCTTCATCCAGACTGCCGCTGGGCGCGCCCAGGGAGAGCCCGGCCTGTTTGAGGACCACGCGTCCCAGGCGGTTGTGGAGCGTGCCGGTGAGAAAGTCCTCCAGCGGCAGCGCCGGGCAAGCGTCCCGGCGGCGGAGCAGGTGCCTGCGCAGCGTGTCCGCGTCCCAGGGGCGAAGGAAGTCCAGGAGCAGGGTCTCTCCCTGGCCGGTGACCTCCCGGGAGAGTTCAAAAATGGCCGGGCCGCTGACGCCGAAGTCGGTGAACTGCACTTCGCCGCCGCCCTCTGCCACAGTCTGCCCCTGCCGCTTCAAGACGATTCCGGCATCTGCCCGCACGCCCTTGAGGCCCCGGATGGGACCGGTTTCTGTGCGAAGCTGTACCAGCGCCGGTTTCAGTGGCGTGATCCGGTGGCCCAGGGCTTCCAAAAGCCGGTAGCCCAGGTCGGTGCCGCCCAGCTTGCCTCCAGCCACGCCGCCGCAGGCCAGGATGACCTTGTCGCCGTAGTAGCTCTTTTCCCTGGTTTTGGCGCTGTAGCCCCGGGCCTTTTTCCCCAGGGAGAGGACCTCCGCGCCCAGTACCACTTCGATCCCTGCCGCCTCCAGGGCCAGCCGCAGCACGTCCACCACGCTGTTGGCCTGGTCGGAGAAGGGGTAGACTCTGCCGCTGGGTTCCTCCGCCGTGAGAAGCCCCAGGGCCTCAAAGTATTGAAGCGTCTCCTCCATCGGGAAGCGCTCCAGCGCCGGGCGGACGAATGCCGGCGGCGCGCCGTGGTAATGCGAAAACGCGATATGGCGGTTGGTGAGGTTGCAGCGCCCGTTGCCGGTGGCGAGCAGCTTGCGCCCTACCCGGGCCTGCCGCTCCAGGAGCGTCACCTGGGCGCCGGGCAGACGGGCCGCCGTCAAGGCGGCTGCCATGCCGCTGGCGCCGCCGCCGATGACCAATACCTTCATGGGATAACTCCTTTGATGTTTTCTTCCAGTATAATATAGATTTCATCCTGTCACAAGAAGCATTGCAATTTTTTGAAAATGTGGTACTATAAAACTATGGATAAACAAACGATGATCGGCCGGGTGGCGGAAACAGGGGAAGACCGGCTGCTGCTGGCCCGGCTCTATGACAAGCTGACCGCGGCGGAGCGGCGCTGCGTCCCAGGCTATACCGCGTTTCTGGCTCCGAGAGAGCAAATCTTGCTCCGGCGGCTCTTGCCGGAGCTGCCGATCTGCTTTTTCGGCGGCCACCCCGAGGCGGAGCGGGCTGTGGCCTGCTATCTGCCGGACTACCTGGCGGCGGACTGGCTTTCCGGGCCGGAGGGGCCTGTGGCGGCTGTCCGGGCTTCCTTTTATGAAAAAGACGCGCTGACCCACCGGGATTTTCTCGGCAGCCTGATGGGCTGCGGCATTAAACGGGAGACCGTGGGGGACATCTACGTAGCGAAAGGCAGCTGTGACATTCTGGTGACGCGTGAGATTCTGCCCTATGTGCTGGACCAGCTGACCAGCGCCGGGAGAACGCGCCTGTCTGTGCGGGCGCTGCCGCTTCAAGAGGTCAGCGGGCCGTGCTATACCCTCAAGACTCTCCGGGACACAGTGGCTTCCCTCCGGCTGGACGCGTTGGTGGGCGCCGGCTTTTCCATGGCCCGGGGCAAGGCAGCGGAGCTGATCGCGGCGGGCAAGGTCTCGCTGGACGGCATGCCCTGCCTAAAACCGGACAAGCTGGTGGAGGAGGGGGCCAAGATTTCCGCCCGAGGCTACGGAAAATTAGTGCTGTCCCAGATCAACGGACGGACGAAAAAAGACAGAATCTCCATTGTATTGGAGAAATACCAATAAGGAGTCAATATGGAGCAGGCAAAAATTGACCGGATCAATGTTTTGGCCCGGAAATCCAAGGCAGAGGGCCTCACGGAAGCGGAACGGGAGGAGCAGGCAGCCCTCCGTCGGGAATATGTGGCCGCCGTCAAGCGAAATCTGACCGCCCAGCTGGAGCAGACCTACGTGGTGGATCCCCAGGGCAACAAGCATAAGCTGCGGCATAAATGACCGGGGCGGCAGTATTCTGCCGCCTCGTTTGGCATTTTCTATGGCTGATATTGCTCCAAGGACGGCTGGAGCAAGCGCCGGTACGCCTCGATGACCCAGTCCGGCGACAGGATCGTGGCGTCGGCGCCGAAGCCGGCCAGCCAGCCCAAAAACAGCGGCGATACCGCGATGTCCATGGTGAAGGCGAAGTGGTCCGGCCCGTCTGGGATGAGCATGGTGTCCGGCCCGAACCGGTCCAGCACCACGCCGGCCAGCCGGTTGTGAAAGCGCATATGGACCTGGGCCGTCTCGCCGCTGAACATCCCGAAGACATTGCGCCCGTAGGCGGCAGCGGAGAGCTTGCGCACCTCCGGCGAGATGAACCGGGGCTTGCCTGTGGAGCGGATGTCGGCCATCTTGTCCACGCGATAGTGGGTGATGCCGTGGCGCTGGGAGTGGGCAACCAGATAGTAATTTTCGTTGTCCCAAACCAGGGCATAGGGGCTTGCCTCATAGCTGCCCGGGCGGAAATGGCGCCGACCGTCCACCCCCCATTCAAAATAGCGGAAGGAGATCCGGCTGTTTTGGGAAATGGCTTCCTGGAGCTGGTCCACCAGGTAGTAGATGCTCTCCACCATGGTCTTTACCCGGCCTGAGACCACCACCTGCCGCTTGAGGCTGCCAGCCTCGTGGATGCTGGCCAGACGGCCCAGCTTTTCGATCAGCTCCAGGGACTTCTTAGTCGTCAGGAAACGGGAGGACTGCACCGCGTCCACCAGAAGCTTCAGCTCCGGCATCTCGAAGTCCCGGGATGCGAGATAGTATCCGCCGTTTTTCCCGCGCTTGTGGAGGATGTCCAGCCCGAAGTCCTGCAAGCAGGCAATATCGTTGTAAATGGCCTTGCGTTCGGCCTGGATGCCCTGGGCGCTGAGATAGTCCAGAATGCGCTGGGCCGTGAGAGGATGCTGCTCATCGGACTGCTCCTCCAGCAGTGCCTTCAAATAGAGGAGCTTGAGCTTTTGCCGTTCGGATCTCGCCATGGAGAACCCCTCCTTTGCTGCTCACTGTCTCCAGAATACCACAAACACTGTACCATAATTCGTACATCAAATCAAGGATAGGAGAATCCCATTGAAGCTGCATTTCCCGTTCCGAGTGATTTTGCCGCTGGCGGCATTTCTGATGCTGCTGTGCGGCTGCCAAAAAGAGGCAGGAGAACTGCCGGAAGACTTATCGCTTTCCGACATATATCTCCAGGAGACGGAGGAAAAAGATCCCCCGCCGGAGACGCCGGAGGAAGCGGCCCCGCCGGATGCGGGCGAAACACCCGAGACCGACGAACCGGCTGAACCGGAACCCATCTGGCAGATCAAGCTGCTGGACGGTACCGTTGACCTCTATTCCGAGGAACTTGCCCTGGGCCGCGGCGTTCAGACCGTCAACCGCTACGTCTACTCCGCCGGCGATACGGTGGAGATGGGCCGTGTGTCGGCGGACGGCGGTCCGGTGACAGTCTGGACCCAGCGGGTGGGAAGCGGCACCATGAAGTGCTACGACCCGGAGACCGGAACCTGGTCGGAGACGGCGTTGGCGGCGGGGGAGTATCGGTTCAACTGGGCCGCGCTCTCTTTTGCGGACGGCAGCTCCACGCTGGTGTACCTTCCCAAGGTATACCGGGAGCGGGGACAGTCGTCGCTGGAGTATCTGCCGGACTTTGACGGCGTTCTCCGGGTGGCAGCCGACGGGGCTGGATTTACCCTCTCTCTGGAGGTGACGCTCCCGGAGGAGGCGGTGGTGGCGGACTATATGGCTGTGACCTCGCCCACGGCCCTTTGGGACTGGGCCGACCCGGAAGGGGAGACGCTCTGGCGGGACTGCCTCAAAGAGAGCGTTGGGATGTGGTGCCTGGACGGCTTTTACCGCGCCACGCCGGAGGACTACGTGCCCACCGGGGAAAACTACTTCTACCGCTGCCCCGCCACGTATCTGGTCAAGGAGATACTGGAAATTGCCGAGGCCGGCCAATACGGCGGCAAGATTCTCTCCATCGCCATGCTGGACGCGGTGGCGCGGCAGCAAAACGCCTACGGCTTTTGGGAGACCGCGCCGCAGAGCGGCTGGCTCTCGCGGGACTATGGCCTGGCGGCGGGATTCTACGATACCCGCTTCAATACCGACCTTCAAGAGCTGTTCCTCCGGTGCTACCATGCCTTCGGCGGAGACCGCTTCCTGGAGACGCTGGAGCGCTACAGCGACTTCTTCCTTTGGTACAGTGAAAAATACCACTTTGAGACCGAGAACGGCTGGTTTGTGGAGGACTACTATCACCCCGACGGCGGACAGCCCACCCACTGCTCCCTGAACCACCAGGCGGCGGAGTGCAGCCTCCTTTACGACCTGGCCGACACGCTGGAGCGGCCGGAACTCAAAGAGCGGGCAGATTTGATGGTCAACGCCATCCGCGATACCGGTACGGCCTGGGTGATGGACGACAGCGACCTATACTACTGCATCTATCCCGACGGCAGCTATGGCCGGGACGACTACCCTTACCTCACTTACAACGATCTCCTGACCTTGCAGGGCGACCTGGAGCGGCAGTACGGCGCCCGGGACGCGACGATTCAGGCGATCATGGACGCAAAGAAAATATGGATGGACAAGAACGGCGTAACAGGCTACTGGACGTAAGACCAGGACCGGAAAGGAGCGCGACATGGCCAGCTTCATATGGAAAGGACAGATCTGTGACAGCCAGGACAGAAACACCCTGCGAGTGCGGGAAAATCACTACCTGGTGTGCGTGGAGGACCGATGCATGGGGGTGTTTCCCACCTTGCCGGAGCAGTACCGCGCCTTGCCTCTGGAGGACATGGGGGACCGGCTGATTATCCCCGGGATGACGGACCTCCACATCCACGCGCCGCAGTTTTCCTTCCGGGGCCTGGGCATGGACATGGAGCTTTTGGACTGGCTCAACACCCACACCTTCCCGGAGGAGAGCAAGTACCGCGATCTGGACTATGCCCGCCGGGCCTATAGCCAGTTCACGGCGCATCTGCGCCGCAGCGAGACCACCCGGGCGTGTGTCTTCGCCACGGTCCACGTGCCGGCCACCACGCTTCTGATGGAGTTGTTGGAGGAATCCGGCCTCGTCAGCTACGTGGGCAAGGTGAACATGAACCGCAACGGCCCGCTCTACCTGATCGAGCCGTCCACCATCGCCTCGGTGCGGGAGACCCGGCGGTGGCTGGAGGATACGGCGGGGCGCTTCGCTCGCACCAAGCCCATCCTGACGCCCCGGTTCATCCCCTCCTGCACCGATGATTTGCTCTATCGCCTGGCGGATCTCCGGGCGGAGTTCGGCGTGCCGGTCCAGAGCCACCTCTCGGAGAACCTGGGGGAGATCGCCTGGGTCAGGGAGCTGGTTCCCACGGCCCAAAACTACGGCGACGCCTACCGGAAGTTCGGCCTCCTGGGGGGCGAGACGCCCTGCATCATGGCCCACTGCGTGTACTCCGACGAGGCGGAGATGGAGCTGCTGCGCGACGGCGGCGTCTTCATCGCCCACAGCCCGGAATCCAATATGAACATCGCCTCCGGCGTCGCGCCGGTCAACCGATTCCTGGACCTGGGCATCCCCACGGGCCTGGCGACGGATGTGGCCGGCGGCAGCCATGAGAGCCTCTTCCGGGCCATGACCCACGCCATCCAGGCCTCCAAGCTCCGCTGGCGGCTGCTGGATCAGTCCGTCCCGCCGCTGACCTTCGATACGGCGTTCTATCTGGCCACCCGGGGCGGCGGCGCGTTCTTTGGGGACGTGGGCGCCTTTGACCCAGGCTTCGCCCTGGACGCCCTGGTTTTGGACGACGGCAATCTGGACCATCCCCAGCCCCTCTCCGTCCGGGAGCGGCTGGAGCGGGCGGCGTACCTGGGCGACGAGCGGAATATCTATGCCAAGGTGGTCAACGGTCTCCGGCTCTTCTAGTCGGGGCGATAAGGCGGCATAACAGACTTGGGGTGAATTGAAACAAAGTAACAGCAAAGGAGGATACGGTATGCAGCTCATCATTGTGTTGGTTGTCTTTGCGGCCGGCTTGGCGCTGGCCTTCGCGGCGTTCAACTTTTTCGGCGTCCGGAAATTACCCGAGGGCAATGAAAAAATGCAGGAGATCGCTGCCGCCATTCGCGTCGGCGCCAATGCCTTCATTGCCTATGAGTACCAGGTTCTCCTGCTGGTCATCGCCATCGTGGCTGTGATTCTGGCCCTTGTCACCATGTGGCAGGCGGCGGTGGCGCTGGTGGTGGGCGCGGTGATGTCCGGCTGCGCCGGATTTGTGGGAATGCGAATCGCCACCTACGCCAATGTCCGGGTGGCCAACAAGGCCCGGGAAACCCATGACATCGGCCAGACCGTCCAGGTGGCCTTCCGGGGCGGCTCGGTGATGGGCCTGTGCGTCGGCGGCTTTGCGCTGCTGGGTCTGGCGGCGGTCTACCTAGTCTTCGGCCTGGCCATGGGCCAGCTCTATATCGCGGAATCAAGTTATGTAAACTATCTTGGCCTGAGCTTCATTCCCTTTACCATGACGCTCTCGGGCTATGCCTTGGGCTGCTCCATCGTGGCCATGTTCAACCGCGTGGGCGGCGGCATCTACACCAAGGCCGCAGACATGGGCGCGGACCTGGTGGGCAAGACGGAGGCGCAGATTCCCGAGGACGATCCCCGCAACCCTGCCACCATTGCCGACAATGTGGGCGACAACGTGGGAGACGTGGCTGGACTTGGCTCCGACCTGCTGGAGAGCTACGTGGGCGCCATTTCCTCTGGCATCATCCTGGCTTACCATATGTTTCTCCAGTCTTCGGCTCTTGGAACCGGCATGACGGAGACCATGCTGCAAAAGTGCGTGCTGTTCCCGTTGATTTTCGTCTCCATCGGTATGCTGGCCTGCTGCATCGGCATCGCGTCGCTGCTGCTGAAGAAGCGGCTTTCCCAGGACCCCCGCAAAGAGCTGGACGGCGCCACTTATGTGGCCGCTGCCGCCACCATCGTGCTGGGCTTTCTGGCGGCGTGGCTGCTGTTCCGGGGAGAGGACAGCGCCGTCCTGAAAGCCGCCCTGGGCTTCTCGGCAGGGAGCCTGTCGCCTTGGATCGCCGCCACCATCGGCGTGGTGGCGGGCGTGGCCATCGGCATTCTGGCGGAGTACTATACGTCGGCGGACTACCAGCCGACGCTGCGGCTGGCCCGTACCGCCGAGGAAGGGTCCGCCCTGACCATCACCCAGGGCCTGGCGCTGGGGATGCGCTCATGCATGGCCCCGTGCATCGTCCTGGCCATTGGCATCATGACTTCCTACGCGGTTTCCGGGATGTACGGCGTCGCCATGGCCGCCATGGGGATGCTGTCCTTCGTCACGGTCACTGTCTCGGTGGATACCTACGGCCCCATTTCCGACAATGCCGGCGGCATCGCGGAGATGAGCGAGCTGGAGCCGGAGGTGCGCAAAATCACCGACACCCTGGATTCGGTGGGCAATACCACTGCCGCCATCGGCAAAGGCTTTGCAATCGGCTCCGGCGCCCTGGCCGCGCTGTCGCTGATGATCTCCTATCTCTACTCCTTCAATGAGGTGGGCACGGAGCTGGTCCTCAATATGATGACGCCTACGGTCCTGGCCGGCGCCATTGTCGGCGGGGCGCTGCCGTTCCTGTTCTCCGGTATGCTGATTGAGGCCGTGGCCAAGGCTGCCCGGAAGATGGTCAGCGAGGTGCGCCGCCAGTTCCGGGAGATTCCGGGCATCCTGGAGGGCACCGCCAAGCCGGACTACAAGACCTGCATCAGCATTTCCTATAAGGGCGCCATTGATGAGATGAAGCTGCCTTCGCTGCTGGCAATCGTGGTGCCGGTGGGCTGCGGCTTCCTCTTTGGCCCAGCATTTGTGGGCGGCCTGATCATCGGCTCTACCCTGGCCGCCATTATGATCGCCATTTTCTGCGGCAACGCCGGCGGCGCCTGGGATAACGGTAAGAAGTATATCGAGGCCGGCGGCGTCGAAGGTGCCGGGAAGGGAAGCGCTGCCCACAGCGCCGCCGTGGTGGGCGACACCGTGGGCGATCCGCTGAAGGACACCGTCGGCCCCTGCCTGGATATCTTCATTAAAATTATGTCAACTGTATCCCTGGTCATCAGTCCTGTTTTTGCCCAGTATAACCTGATCGGCTTCCTGAGCCGGCTGTTCTCCTGACAGGTTCCGCGGGAAGATAATCTGAAATATTTAGCAGCAAAGCGCCGGGCGTTTCTCAAACACCCGGCGCTTTTCATGCGCTATTGGTTCACATAGTACTGCGCCTGGGCGTCCCAGAGCCGGCGGTAGAGGCCGGTCTCGTCGTGGAGGAGCGCTTCATGGCTGCCCCGCTGGACGATATGGCCCTGGTCAAAGACGACGATCTCGTCGCAAAATTTGCAGGAGGAGAGGCGGTGGCTGATATAGATGGCCGTCCGGTCTCCGGCGATGTCGTTGAAGCGGCTGTAGATGTCGGCCTCGGCGATGGGGTCCAGGGCGGCGGTGGGCTCGTCGAGGATGATGAACGGCGCGTCCTTGTAGAGCGCCCGGGCGATGGCGATTTTCTGCGCTTCGCCGCCGGAGACCTCCACGCCATTCTCCCCGTAGTCTCTGTAGAGCTGGGTATCCAGCCCCTGGGGCATCGTGCGGAGCCGGTCGCCGAAGCCTGCATCCTCCAGCGCCCGGCGCACCCGTTTCCGGTCATAGTTCATAGCGCCGGCCACGTTGCTGCCGAGGCTCTGGGAGAGGAGCTGGAAGTCCTGGAAGACAACAGAGAAAATCTGCATGTAGTCCCGATAATTGTATTTTCGAATGTCGATGCCGTTCAGCAGTATCTGCCCCTCCTGGGGATCATAGAGGCGGCATAGCAGCTTGATAAAGGTGGTCTTGCCGGAGCCGTTCTGGCCCACGATGGCCAGCCGCTTTCCAATCTCGAATTTGAGGGACACATCCTTCAGCGCCCAGATGTCGCTTCCCGGGTAGCGGAAGGACACATGGCGGAACTCGACCGCATACTGCCGGTCAGAGCGTTTTTCGGTGGTGAGGCTGCCCTGATACATACCGTTGGGCAAATCCAGAAAGGTGAAGGTCTGGTCCAGATAGCCTGCGTTGGTTTTCATTTCTCCCACGCGGGCCCAGACGCCGTAGACATTCATGGCCAGCGCGGTGACGGCGCCTACGTACTGCGTGACGGCACCGATATCAAACGCGCCGCCCCAGGCCTTGAGACATACGAAGACATAGATCAATCCGGTAAGAACTGCGAATATGGCCTGACTGAGACCGGCATACATACCGGCTTTCCCCTTGGCCATGGCAGCTGCAATGGGCCCTTCACAGCCAAACACGGAATTGCCGTGCCAGTAGGCGTCCACCAGCCGCTGCTGATCGTAGATGCGCATATCGCCGGCCCGTTCGGAACGGAGACCGATGAAGCCAAAGAAGCCAAACAGACGATTGCCGAAGGTGGCCTTCTCTCGGACCGAGGACCAGCTATGCAGCACCCGGCTCTCCCAGCGGCCGCCCAGGGCGCTGATGCCCAGCAGAACGGCGGCCAGCAGAAAAACATAGAAAGGGCTGTTCAAGCAGGTGAGCCATCCGGCGGCGTCGGGTACCGGCTGGAGAAAGAGCGGGACGGTCAGTACAATGCCGCTGCAAATGCCGATGACGGCCTGGACGCCTTCTTCAAAGATTTGGGGCGTGCGCATCAGGCCCCAGCCGGACCAGCCCTCATTCTGCTGAATCTGGGCACGGAGGTCCTGCGTCTCACGATCCTCCAGAGACGCGTAATCCATGGAAAACATTTTCTGGACAAAGAGGATGTCCTTTCGGTCAAATAGGTCATCCAGCAGTGTGTCCTTCCGCTGGCCCAAAAGGGCCTTGAGGATTTGGAGCAGTCCGACGACAGCAACCGTGACGGCAACCCAGGTCCAGAGGGCCTCTGCCCGCCGGGGGCCAGCCAGTTCGCTGAGAATCCTGGCGGAGCAGTAGACTGTGGCGTAGGGCGTGAGCGCTGCCGTCAGACAGTAGAGGGACAGGATAGGAAAGTACCCGGGACAGATGTGGTGCAGCAGCCGAATGGCCCGCAGATGCTGTTTCAGGGCATGGGAAACAGTTGTTTTCTTGTCATCCATCAGAAATCCTTCCCCTCCCGATAGTAACGGCTTTGAACTTCAAACAGTTGTGCGTATGCCCCACCGTCGGCCAGGAGACTCTCGTGGGTTCCTTCCTCGGCAATGCCTCCGTCGGACAAAAGGATGATTCGATCACAGAAGCGGGTGGAGGCCAGCCGGTGGGAAATAAATAGCGCCGTTTTGCCCCGGGTCATATCATTGTATTTGAGGTAAATGTCATTCTCCGCCAAGGGGTCCAAGGCTGCGGTGGGTTCGTCCAGGACAAGGATGGGACTGTCCTTGTAAAGCGCCCTGGCCAGCATCAGCCGCTGGGTCTCGCCGCCGGAGAAGAGGACGCCGTCCAGAAATACCTCCCTGCCCACGTAAGTCTTCACGCCTTGCGGCAGCTGCGCCACCGCTTGGGTCAGACCGGCCTGGTCGAGGCAGGCTTGCACCCGGGCGTCATCGATGTCCTGGGCACATTGGGCGATGTTCTCCGCGATGGTCACGTTCAGGATGGAGAACTCCTGGAATACGGCGGAAAATAGCTCGTAGTATTCCTGCCGGTTGAAGAGCCGTACATCGATGCCGTTGAGGAGGACCCTACCTTCCGTGGGGTCCAGCAGGCCGCACAGCAGCTTGACCAATGTGGTTTTGCCCGCGCCGTTAAGGCCCACAATCGCCAGCTTTTCCCCCGGGTGGATGGTCAGATTCAAATGGTGGATGGTGTCGGCCTCCGCGCCGTCGTAGCGGAAGGAGACGTTTTCCAGCTTTAACTCGTAGGGACGGCTTTCCGGGAGTGCAGCGCCGCCTGAAAACCGGAAGGGCTCCGGATAGTCGAGAAATTCCCGAACCCGGGAAATATCCAAACTCTCGGTATGCAGCTTCAGCGTGGATTGCAGAATGCCCATGACCCACTGGGTGAAGGTGGAGATCGCGGTGAAATACAGCAGGAATTCCCCTACACTGAGGTTTTCGTGGAGGGCCAGCTGGATGAGGTACACATAAGCAATGCCGTTGCGCGCCATGGTGAGGACCGCTTCGGTCAGCTCTGCCAGCAGCTTAACTTTTTCCGCGCGGAGCCGGAACGCCAGGTACGCATCATGGACGCTGGCATAGATGTCGTTGATCCAGTCTTGCAGCCCGAAAATGCGGATGTCCTTGGCCACAGGGACGGATTCTGCGACGCGGTGTACGTAACGCTTGCGCGTATAATATGTCTCTTCTTCCTCACGGTGGCGATACATCCAGGTGCTGGTGCGGCGGGAGACCCAAAAGCCTGCCAGACAGGTGGCGATTGTCACCAGGAGCAGAACCGGGTCCAGATGGGAGAGAATGGTCAGGTAGACCGCAAAGCCGCCCACGTTTTTGCATAGATCGGTCAGCGTGTGCCAAATCAGCTCTGTGGCCTCCTGGTTTCCCTCAGAGGCGGTGTGCGCCACATCCCGGAGCTTGATAAAATCCGGCTTCAGCGTATTGGGGTAGGAGGTGGTGTTGCACTTGTTTCCCAGAAGCCCGATGATGACTGTGCGCACATCGATCCGCGCGGATAGGTCGATCTCCGCGAGATATCCCTTGGCGAAGCGCAGGGTGAACAAAGCGGCTGTGAAAAGGAGAATGGTACCCAGCAGGGTTTGCAGGGCGGCACCCTTTTCCACCAGCGTGAGAATTTGCGGCGCGAGAAAGAGCTGGACGAGATTGAAGAGAACCTCCAGCAGAGCCGCGAGAGCGCAGAAGAGGAGCACGCGCCTGCGGTGTTTCCACGCCAGGCCGCACATCCAGGCCACATTCTGAAACACGTTGTATTTTGGCTTTTCCTGTTTCATAGCTTTCCCTCAAGTGGTCTGCCGGTTCACATAATACTGGGCCTGGGCGTCCCAGAGCTGGCGGTAGAGGCCGGATGCGTCGTGGAGCAGGGCCTCGTGGGAGCCTCGCTGTACGATATGGCCCTGGTCGAAGACGGCAATCTCGTCGCAGAACTTGCAGGAGGAGAGGCGGTGGCTGATGTAGATGGCCGTCCGGTCTCCGGCGATGTCGTTGAAGCGGCTGTAGATGTCTGCCTCGGCGATGGGGTCCAATGCGGCGGTGGGCTCGTCGAGGATGATGAACGGCGCGTCCTTGTAGAGCGCCCGGGCGATGGCCAGCTTCTGGGCCTCGCCGCCGGAGACATCCACGCCGCTCTGATCCAGGTCCTTGTAGAGGAAGGTGTCCAGGCCCCGGGGCATGGAAGAGAGCCGCTCCTGGAGGCCTGCCTGGTGGAGACAGGACTCTGCCTGCTGCCGGTCATAGTCTTTTCGTCCTGCGATGTTTTCGCCCAAGGGCAGAGAGAAGAGCTTGAAGTCCTGGAACACCACCGAGAAGATGCCGATATAGTCGTCGTAGCGGTACTTGCGGATGTCGATCCCGTTGAGCAGGATTTCTCCCTCAGTGGGGTCATAAAGCCTGCAAAGCAGCTTGATAAAGGTGGTCTTGCCGGAGCCGTTCTGGCCCACCACGGCCAGGCGGCTGCCCACGCGGAACCGGAGATTGACATGGCGTAGGGCCCACTGGTCGGTGTCGGGGTAGCGGAAGGAGACGTCCCGGAACTCCACCTCATACTGCCGGTCCGAGCGCTTTTCGGTGGTGAGGCTCCCTTGGTACATGGCGTTGGGGATGTCCAGAAAGCGGAAGCTGTCCTCCAGGAAGGCCGCGTTGATGCGGATTTCGCTCAGGATACTCAGTACATCGGAGAGGCCGAGAAACAGCTTGGTGATGGCGCCCACATACTGCGTAACGCTGCCCACACCGAAGGCCCCACCCCAGGCTTTGAGGCAGACAAAGCCGTAGATCAGGCCGGTGAGAACCACGTTGAGGCCCTGAGACAGGGCGGCAGACAGTCCCATGGGGCCCCTGGCCCAGCGGGCGATCTTGGAGCGGGGACCAAAGCCCAGATCAATGTCCTGGTTCATATAGGGGCTGCATACATGCTCCTGCTGCCGGTAGAGCCGCATATCCAGCGCTCGAGATCGCTCCTGACAGGTGTAGCCGTAAAAGCCGAAATAGCGGTTGCCGGCGCGGCCCTCCTCGACATACCGGGCGAAGAAGCTCTGGCTGTAGCTGTTACTGGCCGAGGCGGACAGGGTCAGGAGCAGCAGAAGAAGGAGCGTCAGCGGTGCAGCCAGCCAGTGGTTGAGGAAAGCAAGGGAACTGCCCGTTGGCACCGGCAGCAGAAACAAGCTGATTGAAAGGGCGACGCCGCCGAGCGTTTGCAAGACTGCCTGGAGCAGTGGGCTGAAGCGCTCCAGCGCGCCGCGCACACCCAAGCCGATGAAGTTCTGAGACTGCATGAGCTTGGAATAGAGTTCATAGACTGCCTGCCGGTCCAGGTCGGCGTAGTCCATGTCCAGCATTTTGTCCATATAGATCCGCCGGTTGAGCGGATAGAGGGTGTCTTCGCAGTAGTTGACCCAGCGGGTGCAGAGGCCGCCTGCCAGGGTCAAAAACGCCAGCGTTCCCAGCTGCCAGCCCACCCACCAGAGAAGGGCCTGGGGGTCCCGACTGCCGGCCAGCTCATTGATCAGCCGGGCCGAGAGGTAGATGGTCACATAGGGCCCCAGGGCCTGAATGGCATCCCGCAGCACCACCGCCGCAAAATACCCCGGGCAGCGCTTCCACCAGATGCGCCAGGCCCGCAGCGTCAGCTGCCACGTCCTGCGCCAGGTCAGCTTAGATTTCTCTTCCATCCTCGCTGCCTCCTTCCTGATAATACTGACTTTGCACCTCGAAGAGATGGGCGTAGACGCCGCCCCGGGCCAGCAGCGCCTCGTGGGTTCCTTCCTCGGCGATGACGCCGTGCTCCAGGAAGAGAATCCGGTCGCAGAACCGGGTGGAGGCCAGCCGGTGGGAGATAAAGACCGAGGTGCGGCCCCGGGTCATCTCGTTGTACTTTAAATAGATGTCGTTCTCTGCCAGGGGGTCCAGAGCGGCGGTGGGTTCGTCCAGGGCCAGAATGGGGCCGTCTTTATAGAGCGCCCGGGCCAGCATCAGCCGCTGGGTCTGGCCACCGGAGAGCTCCACGCCGTCCTCAAAGACCTGCCGCCCGATATGGGTGTCCAGACCTTGGGGGAGAGACTGCACCTTTTCCGTCAGTCCGGCCTGGTCCAGGCAGCGCCAGACCTTCTCCGTGTCGATGCCGTCAACGCGCTGGGCCACGTTTTCGGCCACCGTGGCCTCCAGCACCGAAAAGTCCTGGAATACTGCCGAGAAGAGGTCGTAGTAGGCCCAGCGGTCATAGATGCGGATGTCTGTGCCGTTCAGGAGAACCCGGCCCTCGGTGGGGTCCAGAAAGCCGCAGAGGAGTTTTACAAGGGTTGTCTTACCAGCGCCGTTGAGGCCCACAATGGCCAGCTTTTCGCCGGGGTGGATGGTCAGGTTCATATGGGAGATGGTGTCGCGGTCCGCGCCGGGGTATCGGTAGGAGACGTCCTCCAATGTTAGTTCACAGGAGCCTTGGGGTCGGGGCAGCGGCTGGCCGTCCTCAAACTGGAAAGGCTCAGGCCACTGGAGGAATTCCCGCAACATGGAAAGCTCCAGGCTCTCTTTTTGCAGCGTGGAGACCTGCTGGAGAATGCCGGTGATCCACTGGGTGAAGCCGCTGACAGCAGTGAAGTAGAGCAGGAACTGCGAGGCGGAAAGACCTTGGGAGAGCGTCAGGGCGATCAGGTAGCCGTAGGCCACGCCGTTTCGCAGCAGGGCCAGCACCAGGTCTGCCGCCGTGGCCCAGAGATAGGCCCGTTCCCGCCGGGCCAGGAAGCCCTGATAGAGTCGGAAGGCGTCGCTCCAGACCTGATCCAGCCAGGGCCGCAGGCCGAAGATGCGAATGTCCTTGGCGTGGGTGCGGCCGGTGATGGCCTTCTCCAGGTATTCCATGGGCTTTAAGTAGTCGGCTTCTTCCTCCCGGTGCTGGTAGCCCCACTGGTTGATTCGGTGGGTCACCACATAGCCCACGGCTGTGGTGGCGATGACCACGGCCAGCAGCAGGGGATGGAGGCCGGAGAGCAGCACCAAGTAGACCAAAAAGCCCAGCACGTTGGTCAGCAGATCGGTCCAGGTGGTCCAGATATGCTCGGTGGCCGTGCTGTTGCTGTGGGTGATGCTCTGAGACTTTTCCAGCATTTTGAGAAAGCGGGTGTCCAGTAGGTTGGGATAGGCAGTCCGTGCCGCCTTGCGATTGAGTTGGTCGATGAGACCGGTGCGGACGTCGATGCGTCCGAACAGTGTGTTTTCGTCCAGGTATCGAGCCAGGGCGGAGAAGAGCAGCAGCGCCAGGGTGAAAAGGCCGATGGCCCCGAAGACCTCGGAGAGGGGTGCGGCGGCCTCCAACGTGCGCAGAATGCCCGGCGCGATCAGCAGCTCCGCCACGGTCTGCCCGGCCCGGGCCACGGCCAGGGCGATGCACATGGGCACCACGCTTTTGCACCGGCCCCAGGCGGCCTGCACCATAAAGGCAGAGTTCTGCCACAGATTGTACGGGGATTTTTTCGTGTGTTTCATGTTCTCACCTCTGGCTACAGCATAGCAGAAAAAATCCCCGGCGGCGCAGCTCGGGGACGAATTGCACCTGCCGGGGGACGAATTGCAAATACCGCCGCTACACCTGCCTGAGAGCTTGTCCTCAGCGGCTTGCTTGCCCGTCTTACGCATAGCACCACAAGGACCGCACAGCCTCGTAGGGGCGCGCATTGCGCGTCCGTGAGCGCCTGCGGTTTCCAAGAGCGGCGGGAAATAGCCGGGGTACTGGCGGCTTATACCTGCGGGATCAGAATCTCTGTGGTGAACGCCCCGTCCTCGCTGTTGCGGCTGAGGTACCCGTCCAGGCGCTCAATGATGGCGTCGATGCGGATGAGGCCGAAGCCGTGGCCCTCGCCCTTGGTGGTGCGGAAGACCTTGCCGGATTTGAGGCGCTTTTTATCGGCGGTGAAGTTGGTGAAGGAGATGTAGAGCTGCGTCCCCTTCATGTCCATGTACACCCGAATCATCCGCTGCTCCTGGGGCAGCGCCAGGCTGGCTTCGATTGCGTTGTCGAAGAGATTGCCCAGGATGCAGCACAGGTCCAGCTCCGATATGGTCAGCTTCACCGGGATGTGGGCGTCCACATGGACCGGAATCTCCCGGGATTTGGCCAGGGAAATCTTGCTGTTCAAAATGGCGTCGGCCATGGCATTGCCGGTCTTGACCACGGTGTCCACGGTGTTGAGGTCAGTGTCGAGGAGATCCAGGTACCGCCGGATGGCCTCCCAGTCCTCCTGGGCGGCGTAGACCTTCATGGCCTGGATGTGGTTGCGGTAGTCGTGCCGCCAGCCGCGAATCTGCTTGTACATGGTCTCCACTTCAGCGTAGTGGGTCTCGATCAGCTCCCGCTGATAGGCGGCCAGGCGTTGATCAATCAGTTTGGAAAAGAGCCCCATGCTTACCCCTCCTGGATGATGGCGCGGTTCAGCGCTTCATACGCCCCCCGCGGCAGCGGCAGCGCCGTTCCGTCAGCCAGCAGAATTTCCTGCTTCGTCACCCGGCGAACGCAGTGGAGATTGACGATCAGAGAGCGGCCCACGGAGAAGAAGCGGCTGCCCAAATCCGTGGCCATATCCTTTAAGGTACGCTTGACGGTGTAGTCCCGGGCAGCGTGAACGGTGACATAGTTGTGCTGCACGTCCAGGTAGCGAATTTCCGCCAGGGCAATGCGCTCCAGGGCGCCGCCATGCTCCAGCGTCAGGCACCGGGCGTTTCGCTGCCGCCGGGCAAAGGCCCGATCCAGCACCGAGAAAAATTTCTCCGGCTGCAAAGGCTTTACCAGATAGTGCAGCGCTCCCACCTCATAGCCCTCGGCGATGTAGTCGCTATAGCCGGTGATGAAGACGATCTCCACCAGCTCGTTGCGCTTTCGCACGCTTTTGGCCATGGTGACGCCGTCCATACCGCACATCTCAATATCCAGGAGTAAGAGGTCGTACTGGGGGTTGTCCTCGTAGTGGAATAGAAACTGCTCTGCCGAGGCGAAGATGTCCGGCGCAACGGTCAGGTCCCGCTGCGCGGCCCACTGGGCCAGCAGGGTTTGGACCGCGGCGCGGTCCGGGGCGGAATCGTCGCAGATGGCGACGGAAAAGGTCATGGGATCACCTTCCTCAAAAAAACAGCGCCGCCTGGAACGGCAAGCGCTGTGAACCCGTCAAAGGGAGTAGTCCTTCTCCTCGTATTTGGAGAAGTCCTGGGGCTTGGGCCTGGCCGGAATGCGCTTTAAGGGATCGTAGCGGAAGCGGCGGCACTGGTGGGAGGCCGGCACCACGCCGCATTTCTGGCAGATCATCTGAGTATCGCTGATCTTCCCGGCGAAGGCACAGTAAGCGCAGTAACGGTCAATCTTCTTGCGAAACAGCATGGAAACACCTCCTTTGGCTCATTATAGCCCATATTCGCCCTGATTTCCAGAGGGTTTTTTTGTATGCCTGCCCCAGAGAAGGCCCAAAAGGCAGATGGCGGCGAACAGTCCCAGCAGCCAGTACCAAATCGCGTCGTTTCCGCTGCCGCCCAGGCACGGCTCCGGCAGGGGCAGCAGCGGGCCCAGGCAGAGCGCCACGGCGCCGCTCAGCAGGGCCTGGAGAGCCTTGCCCCGGAGCGTTTTGCCGCCGCTCAGCCCCTCCCGCACCAAAAGGGCCTGAATCTGCATCTGCACGCATAGGCCGCCAAAGCCCAGGAGGGCCGCTGCCGCGGCGAAGCGCAGCGCGGCAGGCAAGGGATGCAGCAGCGCCGTGCCGCCCGTCAGCTCCACAGCGCCCAGCAGCAGGGCGTAGAGGCTGCTTTCGGTGACGGTCTTGGGCAAAAGCTGTGTGACGAGGGCCGTTACCACCGAAAAAAAGATCACATACAGGCAAACGGAGAAGAAGGAGACACCCGCCTGACGCACCGCCTGGGGAAAAGCCACCCGGAAGGGCACGGCGGCGATTTCCACCGCCCCTGTCTGCGCCGCGGGCCGCTGGGCCGGGCGGAGCAGTACGCCGGTCACCAGCGCCGCGCCGAGATGCACGGCCCACAGAGCCGCGCCCACAGCGGCGCTTTGAAAGAGTCCGCCGCCCACCACACCCAGCACGAAGGCGGGACCGGCGTTGTTGCAGAAGGCTAGCGTGTCCTCTGCTTCCTGCCGCGTGAGAAGCCCCTGGGTATACAGACTGCACACGGCCTGGGCCCCCACCGGATAGCCGCCCACGGCCCCCAGCAGCAGAGCCGGCGCGGCCGCCCCAGGCAGGTGGAAGAGGGGCGCCATCATCGGACCCGCAGCGCGTCCCATTCGTCCGGCGATCCCCAGCCGTACCCAGAGCTCCGTCAGGACAAAATAGGGGAAGAGGCTGGGCAGCAGCGTCCCGGCGCAGAGGTTCAAGGCCGACTGGGCGGCCGCGGCAGCCGTACCCGGTAGCAGCAACAGGGAAACGGCGGTCAGCAGCAGCCCCGCCGTCCCCAGGACGGTCTGTAGCTTGGAAGTTTTCATGGCACTCACCTCAAAAGAAATCTATGTCCGGCGGGACACTTCCTTTCGCGCGGCGCATAAGAATCTTAAAAAAGGGGGGATCGTATGAACAGAGCGAGGACGCTTTTGGCGGAGATGGCCGAACGGGTGGATCTGCCGCCGGATTTGGCCGCGGGACTGCCCACCATCGAGGTGGCGGGCTTTCGGGAAATGAGTATGGAGCCCCACGACGGGCTGGTGGAATACACCCGGGAACGAGTATCGGTGGAGAGCAGCATCGGGCGGGTCACGGTGATGGGAACGGGCCTGACCATCAAGCGGATGAACCGGGAGCGGATTACCGTGGCCGGGACGCTGACTGCCGTGGAGCTGCAAGGAGGCGGCCATGGGTAACTGGAGAGGAAAGCTCCTGGGGCAGACGGCGCTGGAGCTTTTTGGGGCAGACCCGGCGACGGCCCTCAACCGGCTGACCGCCGGACGCATTCCCTTTTGGGATATTGTGTGGAAGGACCAGTTCACGGTGTCCGTTGTGGTTCCATCCAAGGCAGTGGGCCATGCCAGGGCAGCGGCGGAAAAGGCCATGTGCGAAGTGCGGGAAGGGAAAACACGCGGTGCGCTCCCGTGGCTCAGACGGCTGCTGCGGCGCCCGGTGCTGGTTCTGTGCCTGCTCTTTAACCTGGCGGCGGCCCTGCTCCTGCCGCAGTTCGTCTTCTTTTATGAGGTAGAGGGCAACGAGACGGTGCCGGAAGCGCAGATTCTCCGGGCGCTGGAGGAACTGGGCGTGGGCTTCGGGACCTTCGGCCCGGACATTCGCCCCCAGTGGATCAAGGACCATATGCTCAATTTGATTCCGCAATTGCAGTGGATCACCGTCACCCAAAACGGCTGCCTGGCCCAGGTGGTGGTGCGGGAGCGCCTGGAGCTGCCGGAGACGGAGGACCGGACCGCTCCGGCCCACGTGGTAGCGACCCAGAGCGGAATCATCACCGGCCAGTCCATCCTGGCGGGGCAGGCGCTTTTCGAGGTGGGGGACACGGTGGTCGCCGGGGACCGGCTGGTTTCCGGGCTGGTGGATCTGGAGCGAACCTATGTCCTGGAACACGCCAACGCGGAAATCTATGCCCGCACCTGGCGCAAGGGCACGGTCTATACGCCGGACAGCTGCCTGCGAAAGACCTATACCGGCCAGGTGTTCCGCAGCGTTTGGCTGGAGATCGGCAGGCGGCGAATAAAAATCTTTGGAAACAGTGGAATTCTATCGGCCAACTGTGATAAAATGATCGAAAGAACTCCATGGACCCTACCCGGCGGGTATACCCTGCCGGTGACGCTGGTCGTGGAAACCTGCAGGCCCTACACGCTGGAGGAGGTGCCCCTTTCGGCGGTGGATGGCCAGATGTGCCTGGAGGCCTGGGCCGAGGAGACCGTTTCTCAGGCCATGGTGGCCGGCAAGATTTTAGAGCGCGGCTTTTCCCTGACCCGCAGCCAGGGCTGCTACCGGCTGGACTGGTCGCTGGAGTGCGAGGAAATGATTGCGCGGCAGGTGGAATTTGAATTCACAAAAGAGGATTTTACCTATGATGGAACGAACAGTCAACGCCGAACGGATGGAGCAGGTGATTGAAGCCTTTGGCTCCTTTGATGAAAACATACGTAAAATTGAAGATGCCTTTCAGGTACACGTTCTCAACCGGGGCGATGAGATCAAGGTCCAGGGCGAGGAAGAGCAGGTGGACCGAGGCATCCGGGCGGTGGAGGGCCTCCTGGGCCTGGCCGCCAAGGGCGAGGCCATCGACGAGCAGAAGGTCCGCTATCTCATTGACCTGGTCAAGAGCGGCAACGAGGATAAGATCGGCGCCATGGCCCAGGACGTGGTCTGCGTCACGGCCAAGGGCAAGCCCATCAAAGCCAAGACGCTGGGCCAGCAGCGGTATCTGCGGGCCATCGAGAAGCACACCATCACCCTGGGCGTCGGCCCCGCCGGTACCGGCAAGACGTATTTGGCCGTGGCGGAGGCGGTGGCTGCCTTCCGGGCCAAGGCGGTCAACCGCATCATCCTGACCCGTCCGGCGGTGGAGGCCGGGGAACGGCTGGGCTTCCTGCCCGGCGACCTTCAAAACAAGGTGGACCCCTACCTCCGCCCCCTCTACGACGCGCTCTTTGATATGCTGGGCCCGGAGACCTACAGCAAATACCTGGAGCGGGGTAACATCGAGGTGGCGCCCCTGGCCTATATGCGCGGCAGAACGCTGGACGACAGCTTCATTATCCTGGACGAGGCCCAGAACACCACCCGGGAGCAGATGAAAATGTTCCTGACGCGCCTGGGCTTCGGCTCCAAAATCGTCATTACCGGCGACATCACCCAGATCGATCTGCCCCGGGACAAGGTCAGCGGCCTCAAGGACGCCATCCGGGTGCTGGACGGCGTGGAGGATATCGCCATCTGCCGCCTCAGCGCCTCGGACGTGGTGCGCCACGCTCTGGTGCAGCGAATTGTCGCCGCCTATGACCAGTATGAAAAAAACAAGCTGCCCACTGTGGGCGGCGGAAAGAAATTTAAGAGGAAACCGCTATGAAATATAAAATCAACATTCGCTTTGACCGCAAGCGCCTGGCCAACGTGGGCATGTCCATGCACCTGAGCCGCTGCATCACCACAGCCCTCCGGGAAGAGGGCGTGGACTTTCCCTGCGAGATCAACGTCCTGGTGACGGACAATCCCGGCATCCAGGCCATCAACGCTGCCCAGCGCCAGGTGGATCAGCCCACCGATGTGCTGTCCTTCCCCATGTTCTCTCTGACGCCGGGACAGCTGCCCGAAGACGTCTCCGATATGCTGGACCCCGACACCGGACGGGTGCCTCTGGGCGACATGGCCATCTCCCTGGAGCGGGCCATGAGCCAGGCGGAGGAGTACGGCCACGGTATCAAGCGGGAGCTGGGCTATCTGGCCGTCCACTCGGTGCTGCATCTCCTGGGCTACGACCATCTGGACGAGGGCCCCATGAAGCGGCAAATGCGCCGCCAGGAGGAAATCATCATGGCGCAGCTGCTGCTCAAGCGGTGAGGTAAAGCCATGACAAAGACAGCTATGATTACCATTGCGGGGCGCCCCAACGTGGGCAAGTCCACGCTGACCAACGCCCTGGTGGGCGAGAAAATCGCCATCGTCTCCAACAAGCCCCAGACCACCCGCAACCGCATCTGCGGCATCCTGACCCGGGGCGAGACCCAGCTGGTGGTGATGGACACTCCCGGCTTCCACAAGCCCAGAACCAAGCTGGGCGACTACATGGTGGGCGTGGTGGAGGAATCCGTGGCCGATGTGGACGCGGCGTTTCTCCTGGTGGAGCCCATCGCCAACATCGGCCCCCAGGAGGAGGCTCTGATTGCGCAGATCAAGGCGGCCCGTGTGCCTGCGGTGCTGGTCATCAATAAGATCGACACCGTGGAGAAAGAAGCGCTGCTGGCCGTGATTGCCTGCTACAGCCAGGCCCATTCCTTTGAGGCAGTTCTCCCCATCAGCGCCAAGACCGGCGAAGGGGTGGAGGAGCTTCTGCAGGAGGCGGAGAAGTTCGCCAAGCCCGGCCCCCATCTCTTCCCGGACGATTCCGTCACCGATCAGCCGGAGCGGCAGATCATGGCCGAGATCATCCGTGAGAAGCTCCTTTGGTGCCTGGACCGGGAGGTGCCCCACGGCACCGCCGTGGAAGTCACCCGCTTTTCTGAGCGGGACGACGGCATTATCGACCTGGACGCCACGATCTACTGCGAAAAGGCCAGCCACAAAGGCATCATCATCGGCAAGCACGGCGATATGCTCAAAAAAATCTCTACCATGGCCCGCGAGGACTGCGAGCGCTTCATGGGCACCAAAATCTATCTCCAGACCTGGGTCAAGGTCAAGGAAAACTGGCGCGACAGTGATTTCCTCATCCGCAATTTCGGCTACCAATAATTTTCGGCATAGCCTTTGAGAAAGGGCGAATCCTAATGAGAGAGCGGCGGTTCGCTGGCCGCGCGCGATCATTGTTTGGGAGGATTCGCCATGGAACCACAATTCTATTGGTCCCTGTTTCTCGCCAGTGGAAATCCGGTTGCATATCTGTGCTATCAGCGGGCGCTGCGGGAGGAAGAGGTCGATCATGTATACCAAGACGCTGGGCCTCGTGCTGCGGGAGACGGAATATAAGGACGCGGACAAGCTCCTGACGGTGCTGACGAAGGACCGGGGTAAGCTGACGTTCCGGGCCAGGGGCGTCAGGAGCCGCTCCAGCCGACTGAAAAGCGGCTGCCAGCTGTTGGCGTATTCGGAGTTTACCGTGTTTGAAAACAAAAACACCATGGTGGTGGACGAGGCAGTGGCCCAGGAGCTGTTTTTGCCCTTGCGGCAGGACATCGAGCTGCTGGCCCTGGCCTCGTACTTCACCCAGGTGGCGGAGACGCTGGCCCGGGAGGAGGAATCGGACGAGGCATTGCTCTCTCTGACGCTCAACGCCCTGGCGGCCCTAAGCCGCCCTGACGCCGTGCCGCAAAAAATCAAGGCCGCTTTTGAGTTCCGGGCCGCCTGCATCGCCGGTTACGGCCCCATTTTGGATGGCTGCTGCGTCTGCGGGCGGGAGGACCCGGATCGCTTTCTGGTCAGCGGCGGATGCCTGGCTTGTGTCGGGTGCCGCAGCGATGGAGAATCGGGCCTGCGGCTCCCTATCAGCGCCGGCAGTCTGGCGGCGCTGCGGTATCTCGCGGACTGCCCGCCCAAGCGGGTCTTCTCCTTCCAACTGGGAGAGGCGTCCATGAAGGAGCTTTCCGACGTGGCCGAGACATATCTTCTGACCCAGCTGGAGCGGGGCTTTTTCACGCTGGACTTTTACAAGTCCCTGAAGATGACTGAAATCAAATAAGGAATATTACCATGGGTACATTATCAGAAAAATCCATTGAAAAGCTGGAGCTTCCGGCAGTGCTGGAGCTTCTGGCCGGACAGGCTGCCTGTGAGGACGCCAAAGCGCGCTGCCGGAGTATTGTGCCGGAGACGGATATAGACGAAATCCGCCTGCTCCAGGCGCAGACCGGCGCGGCCTGCCATCTCATCACCCTCAAGGGTTCCCCGTCGCTCTCCGGGGTGCGGGACGTCAGCGACTCGCTGATGCGGGCGGACCGGGGCGGCAGCCTCTCCGCCGGGGAACTCTTAAAAATCGCCGCCGTGCTGCGCTGCGCCAGACAAGTGAAGAACTACGCCGAGACGGATTCCGTCTCCACGGTCCTGGACCCGTTCTTTTTGCAGCTAGTGGCCAACAAGTATCTCGAGGATAAAATCGATCGCTCCATCCTCTCCGAGGAGGAGATCGCCGACGCCGCCAGCAGCGAGCTGGCAGATATCCGCCGCCACATCCGGGTGAAGAGTGCCTCCGTGCGGGAATCCCTGCAAAAGATCATCTCTTCGCCCACCTATGCCAAGTACCTCCGGGAGCCGATCATCACCATCCGGTCAGACCGTTTCGTGGTGCCGGTGAAGAGCGAATTCAAGTCCGCCATCCCCGGCCTGGTCCACGATGTCTCCTCCTCCGGCAGCACCTTCTTCATCGAGCCGATGCAGGCCGTTAACGCCAACAACGACCTCCGGGAGCTGTTCGCCCAGGAGCGCAAGGAGATCGAACGGATTCTCGCGGAGCTTTCGGCGGAGGCCGCCGCCTATCAGGAGAACATCAACCAGAACTTTGCGGTTCTGGTGGAGCTGGACATGATCTTCGCCCGGGCCAAGCTGGCTTTCCAGATGAACGCCGTGGAGCCGCAGATCCGCCAGGACGGGAAGCTGGAGCTGAAAAACGCCCGCCATCCGCTGATCGATAAGAAGAAAGTGGTGCCCATCACGGTCCGCCTGGGGGATGACTTTGACACCATGGTCATCACCGGCCCCAACACCGGCGGCAAGACCGTCACCCTCAAGACCATGGGCCTGCTGACGCTGATGGCCCAGTGCGGTCTCCATATTCCCGTCGACGACGGCAGCTGCATCTCGGTCTATGAGCGAGTCCTGGCCGACATCGGTGACGAGCAGTCCATTGAGCAGTCGCTCTCCACCTTCTCGGCCCATATGAAAAACATCGTGGAGATCATCGGCCAGTGTGACAACAAGTCCCTGGTCCTCTTCGACGAGCTGGGCGCCGGCACCGACCCGGCGGAGGGCGCGGCGCTGGCCATCGCCCTGATTCAGCACTGCCGCCAGTGCGGCGCCAACGTGGCTGCCACCACCCACTATGCCGAGCTGAAGCTCTTTGCCATGCGCACGCCGGGTGTTATCAACGCCTCGTGCGAGTTCAGCGTGGAGACGCTCCAGCCCACGTACCGGCTTTTGATCGGCGTGCCCGGCAAATCCAACGCCTTTGCCATTTCCCGCAAGCTGGGGCTGCCGGAGCAGATCATCACCGAGGCAGGCAGCCTTATCAGCGAAAGCGACGCCAACTTTGAAGATGTCCTCAGCCAGCTGGAGCAGCAGCGCCAGGCCATGGAGGCTGCCCGCGCCGAAGCCGAGGCGCTGCGCCGGGAGACGGAGCGGACCCAGAAGCAGTCGGAGGCGTACTTCCAGGAGATCAAGAAGGAGCGGGAAAAGGCTGTGGCCAAGGCCCGGCAGGAGGCCCAGCACATCATCGACGATGCCCGCCGCACGGCCAACGCCGTCTCGGAAGAGCTGCGGCAGATGCGCAAGCAGATGAAGGACACCGCCGACGCCCAGGGCATCAACCTCCGCCAGGCCGAGCTGCGCCGCACCCTTAACGAGGCCGAGGGCAAGCTGGCAGGGGAGAAGGTCCAGCCTCAGCGCCCTGCGCCCACCCGGGCCATCCGCGTGGGAGACACGGTGGAGCTTTTGAAGCTGGGATCCAAGGCCACGGTGCTGGCCATCAACAAGGACGGTTCTTATCAGCTCCAGGCCGGCATTATGAAAATCAACGCCAAGCCGGACGAAGTCTATCTTCTGGAGCAGGAGCAGGGCGCCGGTGTCAAGAAGATCATCGAAAAGAGCAAGCGGGAGCTGCGGATGCAGTCGGCCAGCCCAGAACTGGATATCCGAGGCATGACCACCGACGAAATGGCGGGCGTTTTGGGCATGTTTTTGGACAACGCCTTCCTGGCAAACCTCCCCTCGGTGCGGATTATCCACGGCAAAGGAACTGGCGCGCTGCGCGCTGCGGTGCATGCAGAGCTGAAGAAATCCAAGTATGTGAAGCGGTTCCGGCTGGGCGCATACGGCGAAGGAGAAGACGGCGTCACCATCGTCGAATTTGCATAATTGGCATTGACAATTTTATAAAATTTGCTAAAATAAGAAACACAAGATTGCAATAAGGAGTGTCATGCTATGTATATGCAGCAATCAATTGTGAAGTGCGAGTCCGGCCTCTACAATCGTCAGGCTACTTATTTCATCCAGAAGGCCAATGAATTCAAGTCCAGCATCTGGATTGAGGTGGAGGACCGCCGCATTAACGCAAAGAGTCTGTTGGGTGTGCTCTCCATGGGCATTACGAAAGGCACGCGAATCAGCATGATTGCTGAAGGTCCCGACGAGGAAGAGGCTGTGAACACGCTGACGGAAATGCTGGCCAAGGAAATCTTTTAAAAACTGACCGCCTCGAAACCACCGGTTTTTGGGGCGGTTTTTTCTGCCGGGAGGAAAGCCATGACCTTTGACCAACTCAAAGATAAGGCCCATACACTGCCGCTGGAGCCGGGGGTCTATCTGATGCAGGACAAGACCGGCAAGGTCATCTATGTGGGCAAGGCGAAGAAGCTCCGAAATCGGGTCAGCCAGTATTTCCAGGATTCCGCTTCCCATACAGCCAAAACGCGGCGCATGGTCTCGCAGATTGACCGGTTCGACGTGATCGTTGCGGCCAGCGAGTTTGAAGCGCTGGTGCTGGAATGCTCACTGATCAAGCGGCATATGCCCAAATACAATATCCTCCTGAAGGACGACAAGGGCTACCCGTATCTGCGCATCGACCGCCGGGCAGAATACCCGGTGATGGAGCTGGTCAGCAAGGTCTCCGGCGACGGCGCGGATTACTTCGGCCCCTATGGCGGGCGAGCCGTGACCAATCAGTTGATGGATACATTGCGGCTGACCTTTCATCTGCCGGGCTGCGGCAAGGTATTCCCGCGGGACGTGGGCAAGGGCCGCCCGTGCCTCAACTACCACATGAACAACTGTGACGGTTGGTGTCAGCTGGGCAAGTCCCCCGAGGCATACCGTGCCACCATGGAGCAGGTGGTCTTGCTCTTAAAGGGGAAGTACCAGACCGTGGCCGATGACCTGCGGCGGGAGATGGAAGCCGCGGCAGAAGCGCTGGAGTTTGAACGGGCGGCTCTGCTGCGGGATCGTCTGCTGGCCATTGAAAACCTGGGAAAGAAGCAGCTGGTGACAGCCGGCACCATGGCCCATACCGATGTGGTGGGCTACTATCAGAATACAGCCAAAGGCTGCTTCGCGGTGCTGCACTACGTGGACGGGAACCTCCTGGACAAGGACTACGAATTGGTGCCCGTCGGAGACAGCGCCGAGGAGGCGATCTCCTCCCTGGTCAAGCAGTATTATCTCTCGCGCAACTGTGTGCCCAAGGAAATTCTCCTGCCCATGGAGATGGAGGACAGCGAGCTGTTTGCCCAACTCTTGCAGGAGACTTTCCACAAGCGTGTCCGTATCCGTGTGCCCCAGCGGGGCGACGGCGTGCGGCTGATTGCCCTGGCGGAGAAAAACGCCACGGAGGAGGCGGAGCGCGTTACCTCCCGGGAGGAAAAGAGCGCCGGTACCGTGGAGCAGCTGCGGACGCTTTTGAACCTGCCCCAGACGCTGCGGCGGATGGAGTCGTACGACATCTCCAATACCGCGGGGACGGATATCGTGGCCTCCATGGTGGTCTTCGTCCAGGGAAAACCCTCCAAAAAGGACTACAAGCGGTTCAAGCTGCGGGATATGTCCGGCCAGAATGACTATGGCTCCATGCGTCAAGTCCTGGAGCGGCGCTTCCGCCGGTATCTGGAGGGCTCGCCGGGCTTTGAGGCGGCGCCGGACCTGCTGCTGATCGACGGCGGCGTGGTCCATGCCCAGACAGCGGAGGCTGTTCTCCAGGAGCTGGGCCTCTCATTCCCTGTGTTCGGCATGGTCAAGGATGACCGCCACCGTACCCGGGCCTTGGTCCGGGCGGACGGCAGTGAGATCGGCATTCAGACCTTCCCGCCGATTTACGCCCTGATCGGGCAGATACAAGAGGAGACCCACCGCTTTGCCATCACGTATCACCGCCTTCTGCGCAGCCGCCATCTGCGGGAATCGGTCCTCGACCAAATTCCCGGCGTCGGCCCCGCCCGCAAAAAGGCGCTTTTGACCAAATTCCGCACCGTGTCCGCCATTGAAAAGGCCGCGGTGGAGGAGCTTTCCCAGGTGCTGCCCCAGGGAGCAGCCCAGTCGGTTTTTGATTATTTTCACCAACACGAAGGAGAAGAACCATGCGAGTCATCACCGGAACCGCCCGCGGCGTGCGACTGAAAACGCCTGAGGGGCTTTTGACCCGGCCCACCAGTGAGCGGGTCAAGGAGGCCGTGTTTTCGATCATCCAGTTTGAAGTGGAGGGCAGCCGCGTCCTGGACCTCTTCGCCGGAACGGGGCAGATGGGCATCGAGGCGCTGAGCCGCGGCGCGGCGGGCGCTGTCTTCGTGGACGAGCGGCGGGACGCCTGCCAGCTGGTGCGGGAGAACCTGAAGCGCACGCGCCTGGCGGAGAAGGCCCAGGTGGTCCAGGGGGACTTCCTGACCTATCTCAAATCCTGCCGCACCACCTTCGATTTGATCTTTTTAGACCCGCCCTACCGGGAGGATTTTTTAGAAAACGCATTAAATTCCATATCGGAAATTGACATTCTTTCCGACCGTGGTATAATAATCTGCGAAAGACCCGTGGAAAAAGGGCTGGAGGGAACGTTTTCCGGCCTGGTGCGGGGAAAGGATTACCGCTACGGAAAAACGTGGATCACGCTTTTCCGCAAAGGATGAACGCCATGAGCATTGCGATTTACCCCGGCAGCTTCGACCCCGTCACCAAAGGGCACCTCAATATCATCGCCCGCGCCGCCAAGAGCTTTGATAAGCTGATTGTCTGCGTGATGGTCAACAGCGATAAGCACCCCATGTTCTCCCTGGAGGAACGGGTGGATATGCTGCGTCGCGTCACCTGCGGCATGGAAAACGTGGAAGTGGACTTTTCCGATTCCCTCTTGGCAGAGTACGCTAAGTCACGCGGCGCCGGCGTCATTGTCAAGGGCCTGCGGGCCATGTCGGACTTTGAGCGGGAATTTCAGATGGCGATCATCAACCACAAGCTCAATCCCGGGTTGGACACCATGTTTTTAACGGCGGAGCATCAGTTCATGTATCTCAGCTCCAGCATGGTCAAGGAAATGGGCCACTATCATGTGGATCTCTCCGACTTCCTGCCCCAGGAGATCATTCTCGATTTTATTGCCAGGATTCAAGAACGATATTAAGGAGGACCAAAGAGCATGGCCAACCGTATTGAAGAGATTATTACCAGCTTGTATGAAATGGTGCAGGACGCCTGGAGCCTGCCGCTGGGCGCGGAGAAGTGCGTCCTGGAGCGGGACAAGGTTCTGGACCTGCTGGACGAGATCAGCAACCAGCTGCCCAGCGAGCTGAAGCAGGCCAAGACCATTGTGGAATCCCGCAATGAGGTCATCACCAACGCCAAGCACGAGGCCGAGCGAATCCTCAAGCAGGCCGAACAGCGGGCCCGGCAGATGATGAGCCAGGAAGAAGTCTACGCCATGGCCCAGCAGGAAGCGGACGCTATGATCAAGAACGCCCAGCAGAAGATCAAGGACCTCAAGCAGGTGACGAACGAGTTCGTGGACGACGCCCTCAGCCGCACCGAGAGCGCCATTTCCAACGCGCTGGAGGAGATTCGCGAGTCCCGCAAGTCCTTCCAGGCGGTGGTCAATCCGCAGCAGTCCAAGCCCTCTCCCATCATTGAAGATATTTAAGCGGTATTGACAAACCTTCCCGCTTCGTGTATCATCCTATCATATCATTCGTCAACGCGAGGAAGAGGAGGAGTAAAAGCTCCCTGGGCCAAGAGAGAAGGCGGTTGGTGCAAGCCTTTGCCACAGAGCTTTGAAGGTCGCCTCGGAGCAGCCGGTGAGGAACCGGCCGGCTATCCCCCCCGATACCGGGGTATGAGTGCCCGCACTTGCGGGAATTCAGGTGGTACCACGGAATTTCTCCGCCCTGAGCCTTGGCTCAGGGCGTTTTTTTATCCCGTACTGCCCTACGTACCGTCCAATCATAGTTTATATAGGAGTGAATCACATGGCACGCGAATTGCCCAAGACCTACGATCCCAAAATCGTGGAAGACGAGATCTATCAGGCCTGGCTGGACAGCGGCTGCTTCCGCGCCGAGCCGGATCCGGAGAAGAAGCCCTTCTCCATCGTCATGCCGCCGCCGAACGTCACCGGACAGCTCCACATGGGCCACGCCCTGGACGCCACCTTGCAGGATATCCTCACCCGCTTCAAGCGGATGCAGGGCTATTCTGCGCTGTGGCTTCCCGGCACCGACCACGCCGGCATTGCCACCCAGATCAAGGTAGAGGAAAATCTCCGGGTAGAGGAGGGCCTCACCCGCTACGACCTGGGCCGGGAGAAGTTCCTGGAGCGCGTCTGGGACTGGAAGAACAAGTACGGCGACCGGATCGTCAAACAGCAGATGAAGCTGGGCGCCTCCTGCGACTGGAGCCGCAGCCGCTTTACCATGGATGAGGGCTGCTCCAAGGCCGTCCGAGAGACCTTCTGCGAACTCTACGACAAAGGTCTCATCTACAAGGGCAGCCGCATCATCAACTGGTGCCCCCACTGCCTGACGGCCCTGTCCGACGCCGAGGTGGAGTACGCCGATAAGCCCGGCCATCTGTGGCACCTGCGCTATCCGCTGGCTGATGGTTCCGGCAAGTACCTGGTCGTGGCTACGACCAGGCCTGAGACCATGATGGGCGACACCGGTGTGGCCGTGAACCCCGCCGATGAGCGCTATAAGGACCTGGTGGGCAAGACCTGCATCCTGCCGCTGATGGACCGGGAGATTCCCATCGTGGCCGACGAGTACGTGGAGATGGACTTCGGCACCGGCTGCGTCAAAATGACACCCGCCCACGACCCCAACGACTTCGAAGTGGGTCTGCGGCACAATCTCCAGACCATCCGCGTCCTCAACGACGACGGCACCATCAACGAAAACGGCGGCAAGTACCAGGGCATGGACCGCTACGAGGCCCGCAAGGCCGTGGTAGCCGACCTGGAGGCGCTGGGTCTGCTGGAAAAGGTGGAGCCCTACTCCCACAACGTGGGTGCCTGCTACCGCTGCCACAACGATGTGGAGCCGCTGATCTCGGCCCAGTGGTTCGTGAAGATGGAGCCTCTGGCCAAGGCGGCGCTGGAAGTGGTCCGGGACGGCCGGATCAAGTTCGTGCCGGAGCGCTTCAGCAAGACCTACACCAACTGGATGGAGAACGTCCACGACTGGTGCATCTCCCGGCAGCTGTGGTGGGGCCATCAGATTCCCGCCTGGTACTGCGACGCGTGCGGCCATATCAACGTTTCCCGGGAGGACCCCACGGTCTGCGAGAAGTGCGGCTGCACCCATCTGACCCGGGAGGAGGATGTGCTGGACACCTGGTTCTCCTCGGCCCTGTGGCCCTTCTCCACCCTGGGCTGGCCGGAGCAGACGAAGGACCTCAGCTACTGGTATCCCACCAGCGTCATGGTAACAGGCTATGACATCATCTTCTTCTGGGTGGCCCGGATGATCTTCTCCGGCATGGAGCAGATGCAGAAGGAGCCCTTCCACACGGTGTTCATCCACGGCCTGGTCCGGGACGACAAGGGCCGCAAGATGTCCAAATCCCTGGGCAACGGCATCGATCCCCTGGAGATGGCTGAAAAGTACGGCGCCGACGCGCTGCGTTTCAACCTCATCACCGGCAATAGCCCCGGCAACGATATGCGCTTCTATGTGGAGAAGTGCGAGGCCATGCGGAACTTTGCCAACAAGATTTGGAACGCCAGCCGCTATGTGCTGATGAACCTGACCATCGACAAGACTGGTCTGCCGCCGGTGGAGCAGCTGGAGCAGGAGGACAAGTGGATTCTCTCCCGTCTCAACACGCTCATTAAAGAAGTCACGGAGAATCTCGACAGCTACGAGCTGGGCGTGGCCTCCGCCAAGGTCTACGACTTTATCTGGGACAACTACTGTGACTGGTATATCGAGCTGACCAAGGCACGGCTCTACAGTGAGGTCGCCGCCAGCAAGGAGACGGCCCAGCAGGTGCTGGTGTATGTCCTCGACCAGATCCTGCGGCTGCTGCATCCCTTTATGCCCTTCATCACTGAGGAGATTTGGCAGGCCATCCCCCACGAGGGCGACTTTCTGATGAAGGCCCAGTGGCCCGTCTACTCCGACGCCCTGCATTTCCCGGCGGAAGAGGCCTCCATGGAGAGCGTGATGAACGCCATTCGGGCGGTGCGCAACCGCCGGGCCGACCTGAACGTGCCGCCCTCCCGGAAGTCCCACCTCTATGTGGTGACGGAGAAAGGCGACATCTTCCGCCAGGGCGCTGCCTTTATGACGCGGCTGGCCTACGCCGGCGAGCTGACCGTCTCCGATACCGCCCCCGAGGGCCATGCCGATATGGTCAGCGCCGTCACCGGCGACGCGGCGCTCTATATGCCCATGAATGAACTGGTGGATGTGGAGAAGGAACTCCAGCGCCTTGCCAAAGAGATCGAAAAGGCGGAGAAGAACATCGCAGGCCTCAAGGGCAAGCTCAGCAACGAGAACTTCGTCGCCCGGGCGCCGGAGCAGGTGGTCCAGGCGGAGCGGGACAAGCTCCAGAAGGCTGAGAGCCTCCTCCAGCAGCTCAAGGAGAGCGAGGCCCGGCTAAAAAAATAACCTCTGGATTTTACCCGTAAATATTTTGGGTTTACCCCGCATTCGACGGCATAATCAGAATAATCCATCTATAATAGACACGCATGGAGCGATCCGTGCGTGTCTATTTTTTGCCCAAACGGGAGGGAGTTTCATGCAGATCACCAGCTTCTTGCAGGACAAGCAGCTTACCATTGCCCTGACCGGCGAGATCGATCACCACGGCGCCAAGGCGACGCTGCGCATGATAGAGGAAAAAATCCAGCAGTATTTGCCAACGCTGTGCATTCTGGACTTTCGCGGCGTGTCATTTATGGACTCCAGCGGCATCGCCATCGTGATCCACACGCTCCGGCGGATGACGGAGCTGGGGGGACACCTGCGGCTCACCAAGGTGCCGCCCCAGGCGGAGAAGGTGCTGCGGGCCGCGGGGATCGACAGAATCGTGCAGTTGGAAGGGAGAGACGTATACCATGAAATGTGAAAATCAGATGGTGCTGGAGTTCCCCAGCAAATCCGTCAACGAATCCTTTGCCCGGGCGGCGGTGGCGTGCTTCGCGGCGCAGCTGGACCCGACGCTGGAGGAGCTGGGCGATATCAAGACCGCGGTCTCCGAGGCCGTCACCAACAGCATCGTCCATGGCTACCCGGACACCCTGGGCACCATCACGCTGCGCTGCCGGATTCTCGCCGGGAATGTGCTGGACATCGTGGTGAAGGACAAAGGGCGCGGCATTGAGAATGTGGAGGAGGCCCGCAAGCCCATGTTCACCACCGGCGGCGCGGACCGCAGCGGCATGGGCTTTACCATTATGGAGAGCTTTATGCACGAGCTGAAGGTGACGTCCCAGCCTGGCCGCGGCACGACGGTACATATGAAGCGGAAGATCCTGAAGCGAGGCGGAAAGCCTTGAGCGCCTGCCTGGAAACGCTGCTGGAAAAGGCGCAGCAGGGGGACCGGGATGCCAGGGAGCAGTTGGTGGTGGATAATTCCGGCCTGGTGTGGTCCATCGCCCGGCGGTTTTACGGGCGCGGCGTGGACCCGGACGACCTCTACCAGCTGGGATGCCTGGGCTTTCTCAAGGCCATCGACGGCTTTGACCTCTCCTATGGCACCCAATTTTCCACCTATGCCGTACCCAAGATTGCCGGCGAGATTCGCCGCTTTCTCCGGGACGATGGCGCCGTGAAAGTGAGCCGCTCTGTGAAAGAGCGTTCCGCTTCCATCAAAATGGCCCGCGCCCGGCTAACGGCCCAGTGGAACCGGGAGCCGACCCTCTCAGAGCTGGCCGAGGCGCTGGACTTGACGGTAGAGGAAATCGCCGCCGCCGAGACTGCCACTGCCGCCACTGAATCCATCCAGCGGGAGAGCGGGGAAGAGGGCTTCACGCTGGAGCATATCCTCACCGACGGGTTTATGGAGGAGCAGCTGATTGAGCGGATTGCCCTCAAGGAGGCCATCGGAAAGCTGCCGGACCGGGAAAAGACCGTTATCGGCCTGCGGTACTATCGGGGACTCACTCAAGAGAAGACGGCGAAAATCCTCGGTGTCTCCCAGGTACAGGTCAGCCGCATTGAGAAGAAAGCCCTCCAGGCATTGCGAACGTATTTTTACGCGGATTCCCCATAACATAGAAACGGGCAGGCCAATGCGCCTGCCCGTTTTATGAATCCCCCACGCGACGCCATGGCGCAGGATTAGGAAAACTGCCAGATGACAAACGCTGCAAAATGTACTAAAATGGAGAAAAAGAATCCAGCGTGTTTGCAGCGGACGCCGGGTGGTGGGAGCATTCCCGCCGTGCGGCGCGGAAGAATGGGGGACACCATGAATCAGCAGGACCAGCAGCGGTTTGTCGCTGCCCGCCGGGAAGTCATCGCCCGGCAGTTTGGAATTTTGAATGATATGCAGCGGCGCGCCGTGCTGACGACACAGGGCCCGCTGCTTCTTTTGGCGGGCGCCGGCAGCGGCAAGACTACGGTGCTGATCCACCGCATCGCCAATCTCATGACCTTTGGCCGCGCTTCGGACAGCGAGGATGTCCCTGAGGGAATCACCGCCGAAGACGTGGATTTCCTGGAGGACTACCTGCGCCACGGCGGCGACCAGGAACGGGCCGAAGCGCTCTGTGCCCTGGAGCCGGCCAAGCCCTGGAGCATCCTGGCCATCACCTTTACCAACAAGGCGGCCAATGAGCTGAAGGACCGGCTGCACGCCATGCTGGGCGACGCGGCGGCGGACGTGTGGGCCATGACCTTCCACTCCGCCTGCTGCCGCATTCTCCGCCGGGAAATCGACCGGCTGGGCTACCGTACCAACTTCACCATCTACGATTCCGCGGACTCGGAACGGGTGATGAAGGACGTGATCCGCGATTTGCAGCTGGATGAAAAGTCCTTCCCGCCCCGGATGTTCCTGGGCATCATCAGCCGCGCTAAGGATCGCCTGCAGGGGCCGGAGGAGTTCTCACGGGTGGCGGACGCCTCGGGGGATTACCGCATGGAGAAGGCAGCCTGCGCCTATGCCGAGTATCAGCGGCGGCTGCGAGAGGCCGACGCGCTGGACTTTGACGACATCATTCTCCTGACCGTGGAGCTTTTACAGCAGTATGAGGAGGTCCGCAGCTACTACCAGCGGAAGTTCCGCTACGTCCTGATCGACGAGTACCAGGACACCAACCACCTCCAGTACCTGCTTTCGTCTCTGCTGGCGGGCGGCTACGAAAATTTCTGCGTGGTGGGCGACGACGACCAGAGTATTTACCGCTTCCGCGGCGCTACCATCGAAAATATCCTCCACTTTGAAGAGCAGCATCCCGGCGCTCAGGTGATTCGGCTGGAGCAGAATTACCGCTCCACCAAGGCCATTTTGAAGGCCGCCAACCAGGTGATTTCCCATAATCAGGGGCGCAAGGGCAAGACCCTCTGGACCAAGAACGCCGACGGCGGCAAGATTCTCGTCCGGGAGACCGGCTCTGAGGCCGATGAGGCGGCCTTCGTGGCCAGCCGAATCTTCAAAATCTCCCAGGGCAAGGTGTTCGGCAATATCGCGGTCTTGTACCGCACCAACGCCCAGTCCAACGCGCTGGAGACTGCCTTCCAGCGAAACGCCATCCCGTACCGGATCATTGGCGGCACCCGCTTCTTTGACCGGGCGGAAGTGAAGGATATGCTGGCGTACCTGTGGGTCATCAATAACCGCAGCGACGATCTCCGCCTACGGCGGATTATCAACAACCCGCCCCGGGGAATCGGCACCAAGACCCTGGAGACGGCAGGGCGTCTGGCCGAGGCGGAGCAGATGTTCCTCTATTCCGTCATTGCCGACGCCGACAACTTTGGCCCCCTGGAAAAGGCCGCGCCTAAACTCCGGGCCTTTTCCGATCTCATTGAAGGCCTGGCGGAGCTGCTGGACACCCTGTCCCTGCCGGACTTCTACGAAGAGGTTTTGCAGCGCACCGGCTACCAGGCCATGCTGGAGGCCAAGACAGACCCCGACAGCCGTACCCGGCTGGAGAACGTGCGGGAGCTTAAATCCAGTATCATCAGCTATGTGGAAAATAACGACGAGCCGTCCCTCTCGGGCTTCCTGGAGGAAATCGCCCTCTACACGGACTTGGATCAGTATGACGCCGACGCAGAGGCGGTGGTGCTGATGACCATGCACAGCGCCAAGGGCCTGGAGTTTGACCACGTGTTCCTGGTGGGCATGGAGGAGGGCCTCTTCCCCTCATCCCGCGGCACCTCCAGCAGCGAGGACTTGGAGGAGGAGCGGCGGCTTTGCTACGTGGGCATCACCCGGGCCAGGAAGACGCTGACCATGACCTATGCCCGGCAGCGGATGCTCTACGGCCACACTACCTATGGCCGTCCCTCGCGCTTTTTGCAGGAGCTGCCCAAAGACTGCGTGGAAGGACGCATTGCCCAGCCCAAACCGGCTTACGAGCCTCAGCGCTCCAGCCTCTATGGAGACTTTGACGGCTACGTGCCGCCGGCGCGGGAAGCACCCAAAAAGCGCCAGAGCTATTCCTCCCTGGGCACTGCACCGTCTGCCAGCAAGCGCGTCCAGTTTCAGAAGGGAGACATGGTGCGGCACCGGGCCTTTGGCCAGGGTATGGTCCTCTCGGTGCTGCCCATGGGCAACGACGCGCTGTTGGAGATCGCATTTGACGAGATCGGCACCCGGCGTCTGATGGCCAACACCGCCAGCGCCCATATGGAAAAGCTGTAAAATTCTCAGCCGCCCTGGCATATACTGCCAGGGGGTGGTAGGATGCGATGGAACCGGCGCAGCAGGAAGCGCCTTTTGGCGCTGACGCTCTTGGGGTTGGCGGTGGCCTTTCTGCTGTTTATGCGGCTGAGTGTTGCGCCGCTGGTGCAGGAGCTGGCCAAGGCCCGGGTGGCAAACAAGGCCTCCAGCATCATCAACGACGCCGTGGAGGCGCAGCTGCGCAATGACAATATCGACTACGACGCCATTGTCTTTCTGGAAAAAGATCGAAACGGCGCCATTACCGCGCTAAAGACCAATATCAACGAGATCAACCGACTGAAGACGGAAATCCTCTCCGTGATCGACACCATGCTCCTGGACCTGGACGTCAACGACGTAGGCCTGCCCCTGGGCAGCCTGATTTTGCCGGAATTCTTCTCCGGCACCGGGCCGGTGCTGCCGGTGAAGGTCATGTCCATCAGCACCTCGGACGCGGATTTTTATAACGAGTTCACTGAGGCCGGTATCAACCAGACCTCCCACCGGATCGACATGGAGGTCCGCATCACCATGACGATTCTCACACCGGTGGGAACGGAGAGCGTCACAGCAACCTCTACCGTGGTGGTGGCCGAAACGGTGATCGTGGGCACGGTACCGGGGAGCTATGTGGATGTTGGGACGGGATTACAATAGGAGGCAGCCATGGAACCAAAGGAACAAATCAAGCGCTTGACCGAGGAACTGGAGCGGCACAGCTATCTTTACTACGTCCTCGACCAGCCTGAGATTCCCGACTACGAGTACGATCAAAAGCTCCGGCAGCTGGAAGAGCTGGAAAAGGCGTATCCCCAGTATGCCTCGCCCTTGTCGCCCACGCAGCGGGTGGGCGGCGCGCCGCTGGAGCAGTTTGAAAAGGTGCAGCACGCGGTGCCGCTGGAGAGCTTACAGGACGTTTTCTCCATGGAGGAGCTTGCGGAGTTTGACGCGCACCTCCGGGAGAGTGTCCCGGACCCGGTCTATACGGTAGAACCCAAGGTGGACGGACTGTCGGTGGCCTTGGAGTATCGGGACGGCCTCTTTTACCAGGGTGCCACCCGGGGCGACGGCGTCACCGGCGAGGACGTGACTGAAAACCTCAAGACCATTCGTTCTATTCCCATGCGCCTGGAGGGCGCGCCCAGCCGCCTGATCGTCCGGGGCGAGGTGTTCATGCCCAAGGCGGTGTTTCTGTCGCTGAACCAGGCCAGGGAGGAGCGGGGAGAGGCCCTCTTTGCCAATCCGCGCAACGCGGCGGCCGGGTCGCTTCGGCAGCTGGACCCGAAAATCGCAGCAGAACGGCAGCTGGATATTTTGATTTTCAACCTGCAATTGGCGGAAGGGATCTCCTTCTCGACCCACAGCGAGACGCTGGAGTATCTCAAAGGGCTCCATTTTAAGGTGATTCCCTACTCCCTTTGCAGCGATGCGGCCACGGCACAGCGCTTAGTGGCGGAAATCGGGGAAAACCGCGGTGATTACGCCTTCGAGATCGACGGCGCTGTCATTAAGATTAACAGTCTGGAGACGCGCCGCCGGCTGGGCAGCACGGCGAAGTTCCCCCGGTGGGCGGCGGCGTTCAAGTATCCGCCGGAGATCAAAGAGACTGTGGTGCAGGAGATCGTCGTGCAGGTGGGCCGCACCGGCGTGTTGACGCCCAAGGCCGTGGTGTCGCCGGTCCGGCTGGCCGGTACCACCGTCACCAATGCGACGCTCCACAACCAGGATTTTATCACCGAAAAGGACATCCGCGTCGGAGACACCGTGAAAATTCGCAAGGCGGGGGAGATCATCCCGGAAATCATCGAGGTGGACAAGTCCCGCCGCCCGGAGACGGCAGTGCCGTATTTCTTGCCGGAGACCTGCCCGGTCTGCGGCGCACCGGTGGCCCGGGACGAGGACGGCGCCGCCATTCGCTGCACCGGCGCCGAGTGCCCGGCCCAGCTCTCCCGGAATCTGGCCCACTTCGTTTCCCGGGATGCCATGGATATTGACGGTCTGGGCAGTGCCATAGTCGAGCAGCTGATCGCGGCGGGGATGCTCCGCTCTCCGGCGGACCTCTACTTCCTGGAGCGGGAGAAGGTGGAGGCCCTGGACCGTATGGGCGACAAGTCTACCGACAACCTGCTCCGGGCGATTGAAAAGAGCAAGGGCAACGACCTGAGCCGCCTCCTCTACGCCTTCGGCATCCGCCAGGTGGGCGCCAAGGCGGCCAAGGTGCTGGCCCGGCAGTTCCAGTCCCTGGAGGCGTTGCAGCAGGCCACGGCGGAGGAGCTGACGGCTGTACCGGACATCGGCGCCATCACGGCGGACAACCTGGTGCGCTGGTTTGCCCAGGATCAATCCAAGGACCTGATCGCCAGGCTCAAGGAGGCGGGGGTCAATTTCCGCAGCCTCCAGCAGCCGGTGGGAACCTCCTTTGCAGGTAAGACATTCGTGCTGACCGGCGCGCTGACACGCTTTACTCGGGAAGCGGCCACGGAGGAGATTGAGAAGCGGGGCGGAAAAGCGGCCTCCTCGGTGTCGAAAAAAACTACCTATGTGGTGGCCGGTGAAAACGCCGGCTCCAAGCTCAAAAAGGCCGCGGAGCTGGGGGTCCCGGTCCTCAGCGAGGAAGCCTTCCAGGCCATGCTGGAAGAAACGTAAAAATAACGCCCCGCTGCTAATGCAGCGGGGCGATACTCAGTAGCTTTCCTGCGCCTTGGGCGCCGGCGCTTTTCCGGGAATTTGAGAAATTAGCACGCCTGCAAACACCAAGGCGCAGCCCAGAAGCTCCGTGGGTGTCAAGGACTGACGTAAAATGATCCAACCGAAAATGACGGAGAAAACCGACTCCAGGCTCATCAGCAGGGAGGCCACGGTGGGCTCGGTGTGGGCCTGGCCGATAATCTGGAAGGTATAGCCAATACCACTGGAGAAGATACCGGCATAGCCGATGGGAATCCAGCAGGCGAGGATGTTTTCCCAGCGGGGGGTCTCCCACAGGAAGGCGCAGACCAGGGAGAGACAGCCGCAGATGAAGAACTGCGTGGCGCTCAGCCGCACGCCGTCCACTTGACTGCTGGCCCGGTCGATGACCAGGATGTGGAAGCAGAAGGCCACGGCGCTGCCCAACGTTAGAAGTTCTCCGGCGCCCAGGGAGAAGTCCGTGCTGCCGCAGAGGAGGTACAGCCCTAGCACGGCCAGTACCACACTGCCCCAGACCCAGGGCTTGACGCGGCGGCCAAACAGCAGGCCGGCCATGGGCACCAGAATGATGTAGAGCGACGTGAGGAAACCGGACTTTCCAGGCGTCGTATAGAGGAGGCCCCATTGCTGCAAGGAGCAGGCGGCAAAAATGATGACGCCGCAGGCGAGACCGAAGTAAAGCTGCTGCTTTTTTGCCTCGGCTGTGACAGGGCGGCGGCTGACGCCCCGCCGGTCCATCACCGCGATCACCGGCAGCAGCACCAGGCTTCCCAAAAAGCAGCGGCTGGCCTGGAAGGTGAAGGGCTCCAAGTAGTCCATTCCTACCGACTGCGCCACGAATGCTGCGCCCCAGATCATGGCGCCCAGGAGTAAAAGACCATTACCAATCCAACGTTTTGACATAAAAATCCTCTCTTTCAGGAACACTCCGCACTACGGTATCACGATAAAGCGCACCTGTCAAGAGGGAAGCGGAAAGGAAATGATACAAATGGAGGACTTGTTTTTACCAACGCTGCACACCTTTGAAAACAACAATATCTTCACCGGCAGTTGGGGCGAGCTCCGCTTCAAGATCACGCCGACCATCGTGATGAAGACGCCCAAAGAGGTGGATATGGACGCCAGCTCCATGAAGGCCGAGGTCTGGCATGGAATCTTCTGCTATGAGAAAAGCGAGATCGAAGCGGAAGAAGTTTTTCCTATGAGCGCTGAGGGCCGGGAAAATATGCACCGCTGGCTCAAGGATCACGCATAGTGCCGCGTCTTACTCCAGCAGCTCCAGATTGATGGACCTCTCTGTAAAGCCGATTGCTTCGTAAAATGCTCTTGCAGGTAGGTTTTGGGCGTTGACTTGCAGCTCCAGGCAGTCAAAGTGCTGCTGGGCGCGGATTTCCCGGGCAAAAGCGAGAAGCTGCCGCCCGATGCCCCGGCTACGCAGGGATTCGGTGACGGCTAGGCAGTCTATAAACAGGATTCGCTGCGTCATCTGGGCCGTGACTTTCCGGCTCCTTTCCGAATAATAGAGGACGCCGACGACCTGACCGTTCCAGTCTGCCACCAGGAGGGTTTTCTCCTCCACCGCCTGCTGAAATTCTTCCAGTGACAAGAGCGTCTCTCTGGGCTGATAACAGTCGGGCCGCAAGGTCACGTGCAGCTGATGGACCTCCTGAAAAATTGCTTCCACATCCGCATGATCGTGGATGGAAGCATAACGGATGACAATATCGCGCATAGTTCCTCCGTATATTCCGCTTCCAAGCGGAGAATCTGTTTTTCTGCATTGTAGCACTTTGTATTTTTCTTTACAAGTTTCTCGGACTTACTTCGTTTACTGGATCAGGAGGCGATCTCATGAAAGCTGCCCTATTGCAAATGCCCGTCACCGCCGACAAGGCGGAGAACCTCGCCGTAGCCGAAGACTATATCTGCCGGGCTGCGGAGGCCGGGGCGGATCTGGCTATCTTGCCGGAGATGTTCTGCTGTCCGTATACTAACGCATCCTTCGTCCAAAACGCCGAGGCGGCAGGGGAGGGCGTGTACACCGCCATGGCCGAGGCAGCCCGGCGCGCGGGGCTGTGGCTGGTAGCCGGGTCGATGCCAGAGCGCGACGACACGCGGATTTATAACACATCCTTCGTCTTTGATCCTACCGGCACCTGCGTGGCCCGGCACCGGAAAATGCACCTCTTCGACATCGACGTCCGGGGCGGCCAGCGCTTCTTTGAATCGGAGACCTTTACGGCGGGGGACAGCGTCACCGTCTTTGATACTCCCTTTGGGAAGCTGGGACTCTGCATCTGCTTTGATATGCGCTTCCCGGAGCTGGCGCGGTGTATGGCGCTCTCAGGCGCCCAAGCCATCGTGGCGCCGGCGGCCTTCAACATGACCACCGGGCCAGCCCACTGGGAGCTGCTGTTCCGGCAGCGGGCGGTGGACAACCAGCTCTTCACCCTGGGTGTGGCGCCGGCCCGGGATGTGGCCGGCCCCTATGTCTCCTACGGCAACTCCCTGGTCTGTTCTCCCTGGGGCGACGTGATGGCCCGGGTCGGCAGCGAACCGGCGCTCTTGCTGGTGGACGTGGATTTCAGCTACAATGACCAGATCCGCGCCCAGCTGCCGCTGCTGAGCGCCCGGCGCACCGACGTATATCAGCTGACGTTTTGAAGCACCTCAGAGGGCGCTGCTTCCGGGAATCACCGCACCGGCGAAGCCAGCTTCCCTGGCCAGGGCTGCCTTGCGGGCCAGGGTGTCCGCCGTATCGTAAAGCACCATGTGAAACGTGTTTCCGTCCGCAAAGTGGAGATATTGGCAGGAGAGGTCCTCATCAAAGAAGCTGGGATACGCATCCAGCAGCGTTGACAGCTGCTCCCGCTGGAGCGCCGTGCCGGTGCCGGAGGGGCAGGGGAGGGTAAAATCCATCGCCAGCCACTCCAGCATCAGCCAGCAGCGCCGCGGCGCCGCCTGGGCAGCTTCCTTGAGCCGCTGCGAGAGACTACCGCCGGACACGGACGAGGAAATCAGAACGCCGCACTGGGGGAGGACCTGCCCCCACTGCTCCGGCAGCAGCAGCCGCGGCCCCAGACGCTCTGCCAGACTGGTCAGCTGTTCCTGGGTCTCCGGCTGCTCCCACAGCGCGGCGACGAAGGCGGCGGTACCTGCATTTCGGATCAGGCCTTCCGGGTCTTCCGGGGTCTGGGAAACCAGCAGCAGGGGAGACTGGGCGGTCAGCACCGGAAAGGATGGACTTGTCTCGATCACCATGGACAATGCACCTCCTGTGTGTTATACTATGGTCGTGATAATTCTATGAAGCGGCAGGTTTCCATATGTCCTTTTCTCTGATCCCCAAGATGCTCTGTCCGTCACTTACGGACCTCACCCCGGAGCGTCTTCAAAAAGCCGGCGTCACGTTTTTGATGCTGGACTTTGACAATACCATCGTCCCCTATACCACCGATGTGCCTACCCCTGAGATGGAGGCGTGGCTGGCCAGAATGCAGTGTTCCGAGATCGGCCTTTGCGTCGTCTCCAACAGCCATAAATCCCGAGTGGTGGAATTTTGCGGCGCCAGGGGAATCCCTTGCATTACATACGCTAGAAAGCCGTTTTCCAAAGGCATTCTGCAATGCCGGGACAAGTTTTCCCTGGACCTCTCCCACGCTGCCCTGGCGGGCGACCAGATCTATACCGACGTGCTGGGGGCCAACTGCGCCGGAACCGTGTCCATTTTGGTGCGGCCCATCCATCTTCACACCATTTGGCTTCGCCTGCGTCATGTGGCGGAGCTGCCGTTTATTTTCATTGGAAAAAGGAGCGCGAAACTATGAACAACCTCAAAAAACTCCAGTCCCTTTTGCGGGAGGGTGTAGTGGACGGCCTGCTTCTCACCAGCAAGGTGAATCGGCACTATGCCGCCGGCTACGATGTGGACGAAGGCGTTGCGGTGATTGGCCGTGAGGCATGCTACTATTTTACCGACAGCCGCTATATCGAAGTGGCCCAGGAAAATTTGCCTGGGTTCGTGGTGGAAGAGGTCAACCGGGAGAACCCTTACGACCGGCGGATCAATGCCGCGCTGGAAGCGCAGGGGATCAAGACCCTGGGCATCGAGGAGCAGTACCTCACCTACGGGGAGTTCCTGAACTACGAAAAGAAGCTCAACGCTGCCCTTATGCCTTTCCAGAAGGAAATCTCTAAGTTCCGTCAGGTGAAGGAGGACTGGGAGATTGATAAAATGCGCCGCGCCCAGGAGATCACCGACCAGGCCTTTGAAAAGATTCTCAAGGTCATCAAGCCCGGCATGACGGAAAAGGAACTGACGGCAGAGCTGATCTATACCCTCTATTCCCTGGGGGCTGACGGCCTCTCCTTCCCGCCCATCGTCGTCTCCGGACCTAACACCAGCAAGCCCCACGGTGTTCCGGGAGACCGTGTCCTGGCCTACGGCGACTTTATCACCATGGACTTCGGCTGCATCGTGGACGGCTATTGCTCCGATATGACGAGAACTGTGGCGTTGGGCTTTGTATCCCAGGAGATGTCGCAGGTCTATGAAACCGTGTTGCGGGCCCAGGAGATGGGCATTGCTGCCACCAAGGCCGGTGTCACCGGCAAGGAAGTGGACGGCGCGGCAAGAAAAGTCATCACCGACGCGGGCTACGGCGCCTACTTTGGCCACAGCTACGGCCACAGCGTTGGCCTGGAGATTCACGAGAATCCCGGCTGCAGTATCGCCAACGAGAGCCCTCTGGAGGCAGGGGTCGTCTGCTCGGCAGAGCCCGGCATCTATCTCCCCGGCAGGTTCGGCGTGCGCATAGAGGATGTAGTCATCGTGCGGGAGGATGGCTGCGAAGATATCACCGCCAGCCCCAAGCAATTGATCGTTCTCTGAAAAATTTTTCTTTACCTCTTGAAAAATAGGGAATTATCGAGTATAATTCCCTATGTCTTTGTGAATGATTGATTTGAATGCAGCCCGCAGGATAAATAGGAGGACATAAGGTTTATGATTTCTGTTAGCGATTTTAGAAATGGCATTACCTTCGAGATGGACGGCAAGGTCATGCAGATTGTGGAATTCCAGCATGTTAAGCCCGGCAAGGGCGCTGCTTTCGTCCGTGTGAAGATGAAGAATGTGATCACCGGTGCCGTCACAGAAACTACCTTCAACCCCAACGACAAGTATCCCACGGCTTATATCGAAAGAAAGAAAATGGAGTATTCCTACGCCGACGGCAATCTCTACTACTTCATGGATATGGAGACCTATGAGATGACCCCCGTGGACAAGGATATCCTCGACAGCAGCTTCCGCTTCGTCAAGGAGAACGATACCTGCACCGTGCTGTCCTATAAGGGCAACGTGTTCAGCGTGGAGGCTCCCAACTTCGTGGACCTCACTGTCACCAAGGCTGACCCCGGCGTGAAGGGCGATACCGCCACCAACGTCACTAAGCCCGCTACGGTGGAGACCGGCGCTGAGATCAAGGTTCCGCTCTTCATCAACGAGGGCGACCGCATCAGCATCGACACCCGCACCGGCGAATACCTGGGCCGTGCCAAGAGCTAAAGCCCGCTTTCTGCGAAAGGAGAACGCGTTATGACTCTGTCCGAAAGAACCGCTTATCTCAAGGGCCTGATGGAAGGCATGAAGATCGACACTGAAACCAACGAGGGCAAGCTGTTCCAGGCAATCATTGACACGTTGGACGATATGGCGCTGACCGTCTCCGATATGGAGGATGTGGTGGACGCCGTCTGTGATGAGTTGGACTCCATCGAAGAGGATCTCGACAACATCGAAGATTACCTCCTGGATGATGAGGACGACGAAGAGGACGAGGATGACGAGGACTACGACTTCAACGATGAGACCATCTACGAAGTCAAGTGCCCCACTTGCGGCACCGTCATCAACCTGGATGAGGATATGCTGGACGCTGGCTCCATCCAGTGCCCCGATTGCGGCGAAGAGCTGGAGTTCGACGCCGACGATCTGGAAGAAGAGCCCTTCTAAATTGAATCATTTACTGCCCGGTTCTCCGGGCAGTCCTATGGGCCTGTAGCGCAGCTGGGAGCGCACCACATTCGCATTGTGGGGGTCGAGAGTTCGAATCTCTTCAGGTCCACCAAAACAATGATTCTCCCGCTATGCGGGAGAATCATTGTTTTTATATGAAGAAATTTGAGTTGAAATCCAACCTGCCGGTGGCAAGTTAGCGCTCAGTTCTTTGGTTGCCGTCTGCGATGGAAAAGAGGGTAGGAAAGAAGATGGATCTCACGTTCCAACTGGAAAACGGAAAATTCAATTATCGGGTTTGCGCCCTCATCCTTCGTGACGGGGAAATTCTAGCGATGCACGATGAACGCTCTCCTTATTACTATCTTCCCGGCGGACGTGTGCAGTTGGGGGAGACGGCGGAACACGCCGTGCTTCGGGAACTGCAGGAAGAGCTGCATATTTCGGCTGAGATCGTAAGGCCCCTTTGGCTGAATCAGGCTTTCTTTCAGGAAGATGTCGATGGGCTTTCTTACCATGAGCTATGCATTTATTTCCTGATGGACGTTTCCCAAACGGATTTACGCACCAGAGGCGCCCAATTTACCCTGCGGGAAGGAAAACACGTCCATACATTTGAATGGCTGAGATTTGAGCGCTTGCAGCAGGAATACTTTTATCCGCTCTTTTTAAAGCGTGCGATTTTCGATCTGCCTCAGACGTTTACCCTGCAGACGGAACTGGAATAGCGCAAAACGGCAAGCTCTCTCGGGAGCTTGCCGTTTCAGACTGTCGAGAAACCCCGGTTTTGCCTGAACAAAACTGGGGTTTCTCGACAGTCTGAGGGCCCGTCGCAGAATAGGAAAATTCTGCGACGGGT
>NBJMC04202__coassemble_1174_pt1 | contig 95593 bp, 97 predicted proteins | sample NBJMC04202__metabat2_high_PE_003 | metagenome-assembled genome bin NBJMC04202
ACAAGTTCTTTGAGAACAACCTCAACGTCTCCGAGACCTCCCGCAAGCTCTTTGTCCACCGCAATACCCTGGTCTATCGCCTGGAGAAGATCAAAAAGCTCACGGGCCTGGATCTCAGGGAGTTTGACCATGCCATCATTTTCAAGGTGGCGCTGATGGTCAAGAAATACCTTGCATCCCGGGAAAACCGTCTGATCTGATTTTCCCATGATCGGAGTACACCATGATAGAATTTAGAAATGTCCACAAGGTCTATGAGCCGGGCACCCACGCCCTCAACGGCGTTTCGCTGAAGATCGAAGACGGCGAATTCGTCTTTCTGGTGGGACCGTCCGGGTCCGGCAAGTCCACCATCATCAAAATTCTCACCGCGGAGCTGATGCCCACCTCGGGCAGCGTGTTCGTCAACGGCTTCACGCTGGAGAAGATCCGCCGCAGCGCGGTGCCCTATATGCGCCGTACCCTGGGCGTCATCTTCCAGGACTTCCGGCTCATCGACAACAAAACCGTCTATGACAACGTCTCCTTCGCCATGCGGGTCATCGGCGCGTCGGAGAAGGAGATCAAAAAGCGCGTGCCCTACGTGCTGGAGCTGGTGGGCTTGGAGAACAAGAGCCGCCGGCTTCCCCACGAGCTGTCCGGCGGCGAGCAGCAGCGTGTGGCCATCGCCCGCGCCCTGGTCAACAACCCCAATATGATTATCGCGGACGAGCCCACCGGAAACCTGGACCCGGCCCGGTCCCTGGAAATCATGATGCTGCTGGAACAGATCAACGCCCTCGGCACCACTGTGATGGTCGTGACCCATGAGAAAGAGCTGGTGAATCGCTTCACCAAGCGGGTCATTGCCATTGAAGAAGGGCAAGTCATCAGCGACGGAATGGATGGGTATTACGCGTATGAAGAAGAATAACATCGGCTATCTCCTGCGGGAGGGCGTCCGCGGCATCTTTCTCCACGGATTTATGTCCTTCGCCGCTATCTGGGTCACGGTGGCCTGCCTGATCATCATGGGCACCTTCGGCCTGGTCCTTTTCAACCTCAACGAGATGATCGTGGAGCTGGAGCAGGAAAATGAAATGCTGGTCTATATTGACGACACCTATTCCGAGGCCGAGGCCAAGAGCGTCGGCTCGCAGATCAATCTGATCGCCAATGTCCACAGTGCCCAGTTCATCTCCCGGGAGGAGGCACTGGCGAGCTTTGTGGAGGAGCAGCAGGATGTGGACCTCTTTGCGGGTCTGGAGGCCTCCACCTTCCGGGACCGTTTCGTCGTCACCCTGGAGGACAACAGCAAAATGCGCCAGACGGAGCAGGATATCCGGGCCATCGAGGGCGTGGCTGACGTCACCGCCCACTATGAGATCGCCGAGGGCTTCCAGACGGTGCAGCAGATTTTGAACATCGCGTCGTTCATCATCATCGCGGTGCTGCTGGTGGTCTCCATGCTGATCATCTCCAACACAGTCAAGCTGGCCATGTATGACCGCAAGGACGAGATCGCCATTATGAAGATGGTGGGCGCCACCAACGGCTTCATCCGGTGGCCCTTCGTGGTGGAGGGCTTTATCCTGGGCATCGTCGCTTCGGCGCTGGCCTTCTTCCTGGAGTGGGGCCTCTACAACCTGCTGGAGACCCAGGTGGCCGCGGTGGACTCCCTGAACCTCATCACCATCGTGCCCTTTATTGAGGTCGTGGAGATCGTCGCCATCGGCTATGCCGTGGTAGGCTTTATCGTCGGCGTCATCGGAAGCCTTCTGTCTATCCGGCGCTTCCTCCAGGTGTAATACGTTTTTTCTAAAGGATTGGAGCATACTTACATGATGAAATCGTCCAAACCCCGCAGCAAGAACCCGAGAAAATTTTGGATTACGGTGATCTCCCTGGTGCTGTGTGTGCTGATGCTGGGCGGTCTGGTGACGTCGGCTTTGCTGACCATCGCCTCCGCGGCATCCTCCTCGGAGATCCAGAAGACCATCAACGACCTCAAAAATCAGGCCCAGGAAATCGCGGACCAGGGCGCCGCACTCCAGAAGGAGATCGACGCCAACCAGTCCGACACCCAGTCCACGATTGATAAGAAGTCCGACATTGATAAGCAGATCTCCATTACCGAGGCGGAAATTCAGAACACCAATGCCCTCATTCAGCAGTACAGCCTCCTGATTGCCCAGAAGCAGTCGGAGCTGGAGGACGCGCTGGCCCGCCAGGCCGAGATGAACGAGACCTACAAGGCCCGGCTGCGGGCCATGGAAGAGAACGGAACCATTTCCTATTGGTCCGTCCTTTTCAAGGCCACCGATTTTTCCGACCTGCTGAGCCGGATTGACAGCATCCATGAGGTGGCCGAGGCCGACCAGCGGATGCTCCAGGAGCTGGAGTCCATTTCCAAAGAAATTGAAGCGGATCGCGCGTCGCTGGAAACCGAATTGGCGGCCCAGCAGGCGGCTAAGGATGCACTGGCAGAGCAGGAGGCCACCCTCCAGGCCCAGCGGGCCGAGGCCGACGCGCTGCTCATCGACCTGGCCGCCGCCTATGATAACCTGACCGATGAATACCTGGCCAATGAGGCCGAGGAAGAAGCGCTCCGGAAAGAGATCATGGAGGCCCAGGCCGCCTATGAGGCCGCCCTCTCCGCGGAGGAGGCCGCTCGCCTGGCGCAGCAGAACCAGAACAATGTTGCCGGTTCCGGCTCTGCCTCCAATGTGACGCCCGGCACCTCGGGCTTTGTGTCGCCGCTGTCCAGCGCCTATGTCACCTGCGCCTATGGCTGGCGCATCCACCCCATCTGGGGCGACCGGCGGTTCCACTCCGGCGTGGATCTGGCCGCCTCCCAGGGGACGCCCATCTATGCCATCGCCGCCGGCACTGTTACAACAGCCGCGTACGGCGACGCCAACGGCTATTATGTCTCCATCAGCCACGGCAACGGCTACGGCAGCGTTTACTGCCACATGACCAATTACGTCGTCTCCGTGGGTGAGTCTGTCTCCCAGGGACAGGTCATCGGCTACGTGGGCTCCACCGGCTGGTCTACCGGGCCCCACCTTCACTTTGAAATCCATGTCAACGGCAGCGCCGTCAATCCCATGGATTATATTTCGCTCTCCTGACCGACGGCGCTGCGGCGGTCCCGTTCGCGGCCGTCGGCTGGAGAAAAGAAGCTGAGCTTGCCGAAATACGCCTTCGGCAAGCTCAACCCATATTCCACGCCTGTAATATCCTGATGAGGTGAAGTTACTTGAAGAAAAAACTCCTGTTGGCCCTGGTGCTGGTGCTGGTTCTGGCGCTGACCATCGGCGCTACGTATGCCGTTACCTATACCAATCTTGCGGCGGATTTTGCGGAAATCGTCGCAAGCTCCGGACCAGTCAGCTCCAAAATGGCGGAGCTTGAGGCGTATCTGGAGGCGTACTTCATTGACGATTACGACCTGGACGCGATTCGGAGCGCTGCGGGAGATGGAGCCGCCGCGGCCATGATTGAAGCCACCGGAGACCGTTGGAGCTACTATATCAGCGCCGAGAACATGGACGCCCACAACGAGCAGCTCTATAACGCGTACGTGGGCATTGGCATCACCATCCAGGAGACGGAAAACGGCATGGAGGTCAAAACCGTCACCGCCGGCGGCCCGGCGGAGGCGGCTGGCGTCCGGGTGGGCGACCTCCTCACGGCGGTGGAGGGCGTTTCCACCGCGGAGCTGGGACTGGAAGAGACGAAAAACCGCGTCCGCGGCGAAGCCGGTACGACAGTGAACCTCACCTTTGAACGGGGTGGAGAGACCATGGAGCTGACGGTGGAGCGCGCGGACATTGTGAATCCGGTCGCCACAGCCCAAATGCTGGAGGATGACATTGGCCTCATCACCATCAAGAATTTCGACTACCACTGCGCCGAGCAGACGCTGGCCGCCATCGATATCCTGCTGGAGCAGGGCGCCAAGGCGCTGGTCTTCGACGTCCGCTTCAATCCGGGCGGGCTGAAGGATCAAATGGTCGAGGTGCTGGACACGCTGCTCCCGGAGGGAGATATTTTCCGGAGCGTGGATTATGCCGGCAGAGAAGAAGTGGACAAGTCCGACGCGGCCTGCCTGGAAATCCCCATGGCGGTGCTGGTCAATGAGGACTCCTATTCCGCCGCAGAGTTCTTTGCGGCAGCGCTCCAGGAGTACGGCGTCGCAGAGGTGGTGGGAATGCAGACCAGCGGCAAGGGCAACTTCCAGTATACCTTCAACCTCTCCGACGGCTCCGCCGTGGCGCTTTCGGTGGGAAAATACTTCACGCCCAGCGGAAAGAGCCTCACGGATGTGGGCGTGACGCCGGATGTGGAAGTAAATCTGGACTATGCCGACTATGAGTCCCTCTACTATGGAACACTGGCGCATGAGGAAGACGAGCAGCTCCAGGCGGCAGTGGAAGTCCTCCGGGAGAAAATCTCTTGACAGAATCATAAGGGCAATACTATAATATTGTCTGCTGCATGGGGAAAATGCCCTGGTTTTCGCTTCATTCCCTGAAAAGCGGGACGATCTGCGCGACCCATGCCCTGATTGCAGCTCTATTTCCCGGCCCTTTGGGCCGCGGCATCAAATCGGAAGGACGGATCATTTGTGGCAAAAGAATATAAAATCACAAGCGCCCGGCTGAAAGAGCTGGAGGAGGAACTGAATTACCTCAAAACGACCAGAGAGAAGGAAGTGGCGGAACAGATCAAGGAAGCCCGTTCCTTCGGCGACCTCTCCGAGAACAGCGAATATGACGAAGCGAAAAACGAGCAGGCCAAGCTCTACGGCCGCATCGCGGAAGTGGAGAATATTCTGGCCAATGCCGTGATTATTGAGGAAAGCGACGAGCCCGCAGGCCGTGTGGGCCTGGGCTGCAAGGTTCGGGTGCTGGATTTGGACGCGGAGGAGGAAGAGGAGTACACCATCGTGGGCTCCCAGGAGGCCGACCCGCTGCATTACTGCATTTCCGACGATTCTCCCTTTGGCCGCGCCATGGTGGGGAAAAGCCAGGGCGATGTGGTGGAGGTGGAGGCGCCGGTGGGCGTGCTGCGCTTCCGCATTGTCAGTGTAGAGAAATAATCGGTGACGAAGAGGCGCGGACGCGCCTGCGCCTCGTTTTGACAGGAGGGATCTGACCTGAGTTATATGTATAAGCTAGCCGTACGGCTCCGCAGGCTTTTTAGCCGCATATCCCCTATGCAGATGATCGTTTTGACCTTTATGGCCATTATTCTGCTGGGGGGGCTGCTGCTGTCTCTGCCGATCTCTTCCCGCAGCGGCCAGTGGACCAGCTACCTTTCTTCCGTGTTTACGGCAACGTCGGCCACCTGCGTGACAGGACTCACGCTTTTTGACACCTATACGTATTGGACCGGGTTCGGGCAGGCCGTGATTCTGATACTCATTCAGGTGGGCGGCCTGGGCTTTATGACCATCGCTTCGCTGTTCTTCCTTTTGGCCAACCGGCGCATCGGCCTGCGCCAGCGGGTACTGATGGCGCAGAGTCTGGGCATCGATCAGCTCAGCGGGATTGTCAAGCTGGTGCACCATGTCCTGGTGCGCACCGCCATTGTAGAAGGAATGGGCGCGCTGATCCTCACCATTCGCTTTTCCCTGCTGGTGCCGTTCGACCGCGCCCTCTGGTGGGGCGTGTTCCACTCGGTTTCCGCCTTCTGCAACGCCGGCTTCGACGTGGTGGGCGCTGTGGATGTGGGGGGGAGCCTCATTCCCTTTGTGGGGGACTGGGTGGTCAATTTCACCATCATCGCGCTGATCACGGTGGGCGGCCTGGGCTTCTTTGTCTGGGAGGATGTGCTTTCCAAGCGCAGCTTCCGAAAGACGACGGTCTATACCAAAATGGTGCTGATTATCTCTGCCATACTGGCTCTGGGCGGCGGCGCCGTCATCGCCCTGCTGGAATGGAACAACCCTGCCACGCTGGGGAACCTTCCTGCGGCGGAAAAGTGCCTGGCCGCGCTGTTCCAGTCCGTGACATCCAGAACCGCCGGCTTTTACTCGATCCCCCAGGGAACCCTCCGGGATGCGACCAAGACTATAACCGATGTTTTGATGTTCATCGGCGGCTCCAGCGGCTCCACTGCCGGCGGCGTCAAGACTGCCACTATGGGCGTGCTGGTGCTGGCGGTCATTGCGGCGGCCCGCGGACGCTCCCGGGTGACGGTCTTCCGCCGTACGATCAGCGCGCAGCAGGTGAGCGACGCCGTGGCTGTCACATCCATGGTGTTCGGCTTGGCGCTGTCTGCAAGCCTGGTGCTGTCTGCCACCAATGGCCTTCCCATGATCGACTGCTTGTTTGAAACGATTTCCGCCATTGCTACGGTTGGACTCTCCACCGGGATTACCCCCCTGCTCAACGAGATATCCCAGATTCTGCTGATTATTCTGATGTATTTCGGACGGGTGGGCGTGATGACCGTGAGCCTCGGCTTCCTTTTCTCCAATGCCGCCGAGGAACGATATAAATATGCAGATACAAAAGTAATGATCGGTTGAAAGAGGGGAACTTATGAAATCCTATGTCATCATCGGCCTTGGCCGGTTCGGCGCTTCCCTGGCCATCAAGCTCCAGGAGCTGGGCAATGAAGTTATGATTATCGATGAAAGCGCGGATCAAGTGCAGAAAATCTCCAACCGCGTCACCTACGCCGTGGTGGGCGACGCCCGGGACGAAGAGGTGCTGGCTTCCTTGGGCGTCCGCAATGTGGACTGCGCCGTAGTGGCCGTGGGCAGCGATTTGGCTGCCAGCATCCTGATTACTCTGAACCTCAAGGCCCTGGGGGTGCCGCTGGTGGTCTGCAAGGCCCAGGACGACCTCCAAAAGCGCGCGCTGGAAAAGGTAGGGGCGGATCGTGTGGTGATCCCGGAACGGGAGCTGGCCGTGAAGCTCGCCCAGAGCCTGTCCTCCTCCAGCGTGCTGGACTATATCGAGCTTTCCAGCGAGTGCGGCATCATTGAGATGAAGCCGCCGGAGAGCTGGAAGGGGCAGACCATTCAGAAGATCAACATCCGCGCCAAGTACGGCGTCAACGTCATTGCCATGCGCAACGCCGGCGGCAAAATTACCGTCGCGCCCGGCCCCACCTACTCGATCCGGGAGGATGACGTCATGGTCATCCTGGGCGAAAGCGACGCGCTGAGAATGGTGCAGCAGCTTTGAGCCGTGAACGGATCACCAGCCGGAAAAACCCGCTGATCCAGCATCTGCGGCGGCTCCTGACGGACCGGAGCGCCCGGGAAGCGTCCGGCGAATATATCGCCGACGGCACCAAGCTGCTGGGAGAGGCCCTGCGATGGACGCCCGATTCCCTCTTAACCGTCGTGGCGACGCCCTCGACAGAACTGGGCCGGCTCCCGCCCGGGGTGCGGCTGGCGGAGGTCCCGGAAGACTTGATGGCCTGGCTTTCCCCGATGAAGTCGCCGCAGGGAGCCCTGTTCACCTGCCGCTTGCCGCGGCAGGCGCCGCTTGCGCTGCGCCCCGGGACGTTGATTCTTGACGGGCTTCAGGATCCGGGCAATGTGGGCACGATCCTCCGCACCGCGGACGCCTGGGACTGTCCCGTGGTGCTGACGCCGGGCTGCGCCGACCCCTACGGCCCCAAGACCGTCCGCGCCTCCATGGGCGCCGTTTTTCGCACGCCGCCCCAGCAGGCCGATCATCGGACGGTGGCGGAGGCCTGCCGGGCGCAGGGGATCCCTCTGGTGGCGACTGCCCTGACCGACACGGCGGAGCCCATCGACCGGGTGGACCTGTCCGGCGCGGCGGTTGTCATCGGAAGCGAGGGCCGGGGCGTGGGGGCGTTTTTTTGCGATCGGGCGGACAAATCTGTGGTGATCCCCATGAACCCCCGCTGCGAATCCCTCAATGCGGCGGTGGCAGCCACTGTGGTGCTGTGGCAGATGTCTCGTTGAGGGCCGGGAAAGGAGAGGCTGGATGCAGAAGTTCTGGCTGTGGTTGGCAACCAGAAAGGGCCTAAGCCCGCGCGGCGCCGCGCGGGCTGCCAGCTGCTTTCCGTCGGTGGAGGCGCTTTACTACGCAGATGCGGCGGCCTACGAGGCTGCCGGGCTGAAAAACTATCAGCCACTGCTGGAGAAGGATCTGTGGCTTCCCACGGAAATCCTGCGGCGCTGCTATGATCTGGGCATCTCCCTCCTCACTTGGCAGGATGCAGCCTATCCGCAGCTGCTGCGCTCCCTGGAGGACCCACCGGTCGTCCTTTACTATCGAGGGCTGCTGCCGGACTTTTCCGGGCTGAGCATTGCCGTGGTGGGAACCCGTGGTGCGTCGGCCTATGGGCTGGCCCAGGCGCGTCATCTGGGCTACGGCCTGGGGCGCTGCGGCTGTACGCTGGTCTCCGGCGGCGCCAAGGGGATTGACACGGCAGCGCTGGAGGGGGCTTTGACCGGCGGCGGCCCGGTGGTGTGCGTGCTGGGCGGCGGGGTAGATGTGGTCTATCCGGCGTCCAACCGCAGCTTGTTTCAGGACGTCGTCCAGCGGGGGTGTCTGCTGAGCGAGTATCCGCCCGGCACGCGTCCCAAGCCGGAGCATTTCCCGGTGCGCAACCGCATCATCAGCGGCCTGTGCCAGGGCGTTGTGGTGGTGGAGGCGCCGGAAAAGAGCGGCGCGCTGATCACCGCCAACTGGGCGCTGGACCAGGGCAGAGACGTGTTTGCCCTCCCGGGAAACCTGGGGGTAGCCAATTTCGGCGGAAACCTGCGAATTTTGCGCGAGGGCGCGATTTTGGTGCGGGACGTCCGGGATATTCTGCAGGAATACCAGGGTGTCTACCCGGAGCTGTTTCAAAAAAGCACCGCGGTGGCGGAGCAGCCGCCGCAGCGAGCCGCGGAAGCACCACTGCCGGAAACGCCTGCGCCAACCGAAACGCCTGCGGCTGAAGCGGCCGAAGTGCGGATCGACCAGGCGCTTCTGGAGAATATGAGCTTGGATGAACAATCGATCTGCCTGCTTCTCCGGGAGGGGATAAGGCAGATTGACAACATTGTGGACGAGGCGCAGATACCCGCCGGCCGCGCGTTGGCGGCGCTGACCCTGCTGGAGGTCAAGGGCGTTGTTCGCCGCCTACCGGGACGGCGTTTTGCCCTGGCCCAGGCAAAAAATACCTAAGTCCAAAGGAGTACGAAATGCCGAAGGCAAAGACCAATCTGGTGATCGTCGAGTCGCCGTCCAAGGCCAAGACGATTGGGAAGTATCTGGGTGGCGACTATGTGGTCAAAGCCTGCATGGGCCACCTGCGGGACCTGCCCAAGAGCAGCATGGGCGTGGATCTGGAGCATGATTTCACGCCCGTTTACCAGCCTGTCAAGGGCAAGGAAGACATCATCCGTGACTTGAAAGCAACCGCGAAAAAGAGCGGTCAAGTATATCTGGCAACTGACCCGGACCGGGAAGGGGAGGCTATTTCCTGGCACCTCCAGGCGCTCCTGGAGATTCCCGACGACCAGGTCAACCGCGTCACGTTCAATGAAATCACCAAGGGCGTCGTTACCCGGGCCATTCAGGAGCCGCGGGCCATCGACCAAGACTTGGTGGATGCCCAGCAGGCCCGGCGGATTTTGGACCGGATCGTGGGCTATCAGCTCTCACCCCTGCTGTGGAAGAAAGTTCGCCGCGGCCTTTCGGCGGGGCGCGTCCAGTCGGTGGCCACGCGGCTGGTGGTGGACCGGGAGAATGAAATTCGGGCCTTCCAGCCCCAGGAGTATTGGACCATCGACGTGGACCTTGACCGGGTGGACAAGCCGGGCGCCTTCACCGCGCGGTTTTACGGCGATCCTAAAAAACGGGAGCTGGGCAGCGAGGCCGAGGTGCAATCTGTCACCGACGCCTGCCAGGGGAAGCCCTTCCAGGTGAAGAGCGTCAAGCGCAGCGAGAAGAAGCGCTCCCCGGCGCCGCCTTTTATCACCTCCACCTTGCAGCAGGAGGCCTCCCGGAAGCTGGGCATGACGCCCAAGCGCACCATGGCGCTGGCCCAGCAGCTCTATGAAGGCGTGGAGATCACCGGCGTGGGCGCCGTGGGCCTCATCACCTATATGCGCACCGACTCCCAGCGTATCTCCGAAGAGGCGCTGGCGGCGGCCAAGGACTATATCCTGGGCCGCTGGGGCAGCCAGTATTACTACGGCGAGCCCCACCGCTACAAGACCAAGTCCGCCGCGCAGGATGCCCACGAGGCCATTCGGCCCAGTAATGTCCAGCTGGACCCGGAGCGGGTACGGGCCGACCTCAACAAGGACCAGTTCCGGCTCTATAAGCTGATCTGGGACCGCTTCACCGCCTCGCAGATGGCCTGCGCCCTCTACGACAACGTGGCCATCGAGGCCCAGTGCGGGGAGAATGTGTTCCGGGCCAACCACCAGAGCCTGAAATTTGCCGGCTTCACCGCCCTCTACGAAGAGGGAAAGGACGACGAGCAGGAGGAAATCCAGTCGCCCCTTCCGGACCTCACCGAGGGAGAGCCGCTGAAGCTCCAGGCCATTCGCCCGGAGCAGCATTTCACCGCGCCGCCCGCCCGCTATACCGAGGCCACGCTGGTGCGGGCCATGGAGGAAAAGGGCGTTGGCCGGCCTTCCACCTACGCCAGTATCATCTCCACCATCCAGGATCGGGACTATGTGGTGAAAAAGGAAAAGCGCCTCTGGCCCACGCCCCTGGGCGAGGTGGTGACAGGCCTGATGATGGACCGGTTCCAGGACATCATCAACGTAGAGTTTACCGCCCATATGGAGGAGCAGCTGGACCAGGTGGAGGAGGGGAAGATCCCCTGGAAGCAGGTGCTGGCCGACTTCTACCAGGGCTTCCACAAGGACATGGAGGAGGCCGAGGAGGCCCTCAAGGACACCCGGCTCAAGGTCCCCGAGGAGGAGACCGAGGAGGTCTGTGAGCTGTGCGGCAGAAAGATGGTCATCAAGTATGGGCGCTTTGGCCGCTTCCTGGCGTGCCCTGGCTTCCCGGAGTGCAAGAACACCAAGCCCATCGTGGAGCATATGCCGGGCCGCTGCCCCAAGTGCGGCGCCGGCATGCTGAAGCGCAAGTCCAAGCGCGGCTTCGCCTACTATAGCTGCGAGCGCGGCGCCGAGTGCGGCTTTATGACCTGGGATGTGCCCACGGAGTTCGACTGCCCCAGCTGCGGCCAGACCATGTTCAAGAAATCCGGCAGAGGCGCCAACAAGCCCTTCTGCATCAACGAGGCCTGCGAAAACTACCTGCCGGAGGATCAGCGGGGCTATCATCGTAAGCCCGCCCCTACGGTGGAGGCGGCGGACGCCGAGGCAGAAGCCCAGGCCCAGGCAACGGAAAAATCCGGCGAACCGGCCGCTGCCGAAAAGCCTGCGGCCAAGAAGACTGCCGTTAAGAAGACCGCGTCCCAAAAGACCGCGGCTCCCAAAACCGCGGCAGAGAAGAAGAAGGCAGCGAAAAGGGCCGCCGCAGCCAAAGCCGCCCCCAAAAGGGCGGCCGGGAAGAAGGCGGCGGACGAAGCGACGCATAAGGCGTGACTGGGAGGGATACCATGGATCAGGCGACAGTGGTCGGCGCGGGGCTGGCAGGCTGCGAAGCGGCATGGCAGCTGGCCCAGCGGGGGATCCCGGTGCGGCTGATTGAGATGAAGCCGAAGAAAATGACGCCGGCCCACCATGCGCCGGATTTTGCCGAGCTGGTCTGCTCCAACTCTTTCCGGGGGGACCGGCTGGAAAATGCCGTGGGCCTTTTGAAGGAGGAGCTGCGCCGGGCCGGGAGCCTGATCCTGGCCTGTGCCGACGCCACCCGCGTGGAAGCCGGTGGCGCGCTGGCGGTGGACCGCAGCGGCTTTTCCGGCCTGGTGACGGAGAAGATCCGCAGCCATCCCCTGATATCGGTGGAGGAGGCCGAGGCGACGGAAGTCCCGGCGCCGCCGGTGATTGTGGCCACCGGCCCGCTGACCAGCGACGCCCTCAGCGATGCCATCCAGCGCTATTTCGGCGGGGAGAAGTACCTGAATTTCTTTGACGCCGCCGCGCCGCTGGTGACGGCGGAGAGCATCGATATGCGCGAGGCCTGGTTTGCCTCCCGGTATGACCGGGGCAGCGCCGACTATATCAACTGCGCCATGGACGCGGAGACGTACGCCGCCTTTGTCCGGGAGCTGGCCGCCGCCCAGGAAGCGGAGGTCCACGGCTTTGAGGACAGCATGGTCTTCGAGGGCTGCATGCCCGTGGAGGTGATGGCCCGGCGCGGTGTGGACACCCTGCGCTACGGCCCCCTGAAACCGGTGGGGCTCAAGGATCCGAAAACCGGCAGGGAGCCATACGCCGTGGTGCAGCTGCGGCGGGATAATGCCGCCGGAACCATCTACAACATCGTCGGCTTCCAGACGCACCTGAAATTTCCGGAGCAAAAGCGGGTGTTTTCCATGATCCCCGCCCTGCGCAGCGCGGAATTTGTCCGCTACGGCGTGATGCACCGCAACACCTTTCTCCGCTCGCCCAGCCTGCTGGACGCCTTTTACGCCGACCGGCGCAATCCCATGGTGGCCTTTGCGGGGCAGATGACCGGCGTGGAGGGCTATGTGGAATCGACTGCCTCCGGCTTTTTGGCGGCAGTTGCCATGGCCTTCAAGATGCGGGGGGAGACGCCGCCGGACTTTACGCGGGAGACGGCCATCGGCGCCCTGGGCCATTATATTTCCAACCCCGGCGCCGTGAATTTTCAGCCGATGAATGTGAACTTCGGGATCCTGGCGCCGCTGGACCGCCGGGTCAAGGGCAAGGCCAACAAGAACCTGGCCGTCGCGCAGCGGGCATTGGATGTGCTGGATACGCTGATCGCGCAAATCACCTGACGGGGGCGCATCGCGCCATAGATAGAGAAAGGGTGTAGACCATGAGAATTCTCATTGACGCTATGGGCGGCGACCATGCCCCTGAGGCGATTGTCCGGGGCGCTATCGACGCCGCCGCCGAGTTCGGGGCGCAGATTGTGCTGGTGGGCCGCGGCGAGGCGATTTTGAAGAGCCTCAGCGCCCTGGGGCTGGATACCTTGCCCAAGGGCGTGGAGGTGGCCAATGCCGACGACGTGGTGGATATGTGCGATGATCCGGCCACGGTCATCCGTACGCGCCCGGATTCCTCCATGGTGGTGGGTCTGCGGATGCTGGCTGAAGGGGCGGGGGACGCATTCATCTCCGCCGGCAGCACCGGCGCGCTTTTGAGCGCCGCCACGCTGATCGTCAAGCGGGTCAAGGGCGTCCGCCGCGCCGCCCTCTGCCCGGAGATCCCGACAAAAAACGGCTCCGCGCTGCTGATCGACTGCGGCGCCAACGCCGAGTGTACGCCGGAGTTCCTCGCCCAGTTTGCGGTGCTGGGTTCCATCTACGCCCAGAAGGTCCAGGGAAAGGAGCGCCCCCGCGTGGCGCTCCTGAACATCGGCGCCGAGGAGAGCAAGGGCGGGGCGCTGCAAAAGGAGGCGTTCTCCCTGCTCCGCCAGGCTGACGATCTGGGAGTGATCCGCTTTGTGGGCAACATGGAGGCCCGGGATGTGTTCCAGGACACCGTGGATGTGGTGGTGGCCGACGGCTTCTCCGGCAACGTGCTGCTGAAGACCATCGAAGGCACGGCTTCCTTCATGTCCGGAATGCTCAAGGAGCTGTTTCTGCGCAGCGCCCTCACCAAGCTGGCGGCGGTGATCTGCCGCGGCGGAATCCGGGCTTTCAAGAGCAAGCTGGATTACCGGGAGGTGGGCGGCACCATGCTGCTGGGCATCTCCAAGCCGGTGGTCAAGGCCCACGGCTCTTCCGATGCCCGGGCCATCCGCAGTGCGGTGCGCCAGGCTATGGAGGCGGTAAACGGCGGTATGGCGGACGAGCTGCGGACGCGGATCCAGGCGCTGAGCCAAATCAGCCCGACCAAGGATAAATGAGGGACGAGATATGTACAGTGAATTGGAACAGGGGCTGGGCTATACCTTCCGCAACAAGTCCCTGCTGGAAAACGCCCTGACCCACAGCTCCTATGCCAACGAGCGCCGCAGCAGCCGCGGCAGCAACGAGCGGCTGGAGTTCCTGGGGGACAGCGTGCTGGGCTTTGTGGTTGCGGATTATCTTTACATTGCCTTCCCCAACCGGCCGGAGGGGGACTTGACGCGCATCCGGGCAGATTTGGTCTGCGAGCGGAATCTGGCGAAGGCTGCTTCCTCCATCCATTTGGGAGAATATCTGCTGCTGGGCCACGGGGAGGAGCAGGGCGGCGGACGCCGGCGCGACAGCATCGTCTCCGACGCCATGGAGTCTGTGCTGGCGGCGGCCTATCTGGACGGCGGCTTTCAGGCTGCGGAGGGGATCATCCGGCGGCTGATTCTCCGGGAACTGCCCCAGGGCCAGCCCGGGAATTATGACAGCAAGACCATGCTCCAAGAGCTGGTCCAGCGGCAGAAGAACCAGGAACTGCGCTATGTGCTGACCGGGGAGAGCGGCCCGGATCACAACAAGCACTTCACCGTGGAGGTGCGGCTCAACGGCCAGGTGGTTGGCTGCGGCGCCGGGAAGAGCAAAAAGAAAGCGGAGCAGGCTGCTGCGGAGGCTGCGCTGGAGCGGCTTTTCCCCCAGGAATACGCCGCGGCCCAGGGCTGAGGGGGCAAGGGTATGTTTCAGGGTTTTTCGCCGGAAACAGTGGATTTTCTCTGGGGCATCCGGCTGAACAACAACCGCGCGTGGTTTTTAGAGCATAAAGCCCAGTATGAGGAGACGCTCTACCAGCCCATGAAGGCGCTCTCCCGGCAGATCTTTGAAGCCTTTTCCCAGGTGCCCAACATGGCCTATAAGCTCTCGCGGATCTACCGGGACGCCCGGCTCCATCCGCCCACGCCCTATAAGGAGAGCCTGTGGCTGAGTATGCGGCCTGACGGCCTTCCCTGGAGCGAGCAGCCGACGCTGTACTTCGAGATTCGCCCGGAAGCATACAGCTACGGCTTTGTGCTTTGGCGGCCCAAGACGCCGGCGCTGACGCGCTACCGGGCCATGCTTCTGGACCGGCCGGACGAATTTTTGGAGCTGAAGGCGCGGCTGGAGCGGGAAACTGGCCTGACCCTGACCGGAGAGCCCTTCCGCCGGAAGCTCAGCTGTCCCAACCCGGCGGTGGAGCCGTATTATCCTCTGCGGGGGCTGATGATGGACGTGGACCGTGCCCCGGACGAGCTGCTCTTTTCCCCGGAGCTGGCCGGTCAGGTGATCGAAACGCTGAAGGCCCTCTATCCGCTTTATGAATACTGCTTGGAATTCACAATTTAAGGTAAAAATGGAACAACCGCCCGGTTTCGCAGCTTCTTCCCTGCGAAACCGGGCGGTTGTCGCCTTTTGACAAGGAAATGGCGGTGGTTTTTTCTATCGAATCGCGTGGTTGATTTTTGCGCTGGACAGCCATATTAACCGAGGATATCAATGTGAAGCGAGGAGAAGCCATGAAACAACATTGCAAAAAAATCACAGTGGCCGTGTTGACGGTCCTGCTGCTGACCATGCCTGTGGGCGCCCGGGGGCGGATGCTCATCCCAGGCGGCTGCACGGTGGGCATCAAATTGGTGTCGGAGGGACTGGTCGTGACCGGGTTTGAACAGGAATCCTCCGCAGAACAAGCGGGACTCAGGAAAGGGGATGTCATTATCCAGGTAGACGGCGCGGAAATCCATACGGTTGCCGCGCTGCAAGAGAGTCTGGATGAGGACACAGTGGTTCTGACAGTTCTGCGCAACGGCAAAGAGGCGGAGTTCTGCGTCAAACCACGACAGACCGCTGAAGGGAGAAGGCTGGGGGCGTATGTGCGCGATTCCGTGGCAGGAATCGGCACTGTCACGTATTACGATCCCAATACCGGGGCCTTCGGCGCTCTGGGCCACGGCGTCAATGATTCGACCACATCAGATCTGATGCCAATGGAGGCCGGCGTCGTGGTGGAATCTGCCGTCTCGGATGTGGAAAAAGGAAAGATCGGCCAACCTGGGGAATTGCGGGGCAGCTTCCGGGTGACGGAGATTTTGGGCGAAGTGGAGGAGAACACGGCCTACGGCATCTTTGGCCATTTGACGGTACCGGTGGCGGGCACACCGCTGCCGGTGGCGGACTCGGAAGAGGTGGAAACCGGCGCGGCGCAGATTTTGGCCAATGTCCAGGGCCGGGACGTGGCGCTTTACGACGTGGAGATCGTCAAGGTGTTTCCCCAGTCCCAGGAGAGCGGCAGAAACCTTCTGTTAAAAATCACCGACCCGGCACTGCTGGAATCCACCGGCGGCATCGTCCAGGGGATGAGCGGCTCGCCGATTTTGCAAAACGGCAAGCTGGTGGGCGCAGTGACCCATGTGCTGGTCAATGATCCAACCCAGGGATACGGCATCTTCCTGGAAAATATGTTGGAAGCGTCGGAATGAGTCGGCAGCCTGCGGGCTGCCGTACATAGGCATTGCCAGCGCGCATAACGTATGCTATCATAGTGGCAAGAGATGCGGGAATGCGGGGTGTGGATATGAAGGCTTACATAACGCGATTTCAGAAATCCCATCTGCTGGCGTTTTGCTTGTTTGCACTGATGTCACTGGCTATGCTTACGGCTTGCGGCAGTGAGAAGGCGACGCAGCCCTATGATGTGACTTATAACGGAAAAACGTATACTGTGGATCAGGTGCAGCAGACGATCACGGTGGATGGAGAGGTCTGTCATTATGAGATTGAAAGCAGAGGCAGCATTGTGAACTTCCATGTTACATATCCCGACGGGTCCATATATTGGTGGCAAGAGGATCAATATGGGGGCATGGGCGGCTGGAATTATGGCTACGACCCAGAGCGATATGTTTCTGGCGAGACGTTGTGGGAGGTCCTCGAATTGGACCACAGCGTCGAGAGAAGTGCTTCCGGCAAATATGTCGCCCCCGGGCTTCTTCTAATTTTGCTGGGGGTTGTCAATGCGGCGTTCCCCCGGGCGATGTGGTATTTGAGCTACGGCTGGCGATTCAAGAATGCCGAGCCCTCTGATGCGGCGCTGCTGGTCGGGCGGGCCGGCGGCGCGGTAGTGGCTGTCGCAGGCGTGATCTGCCTGTTCCTGTAGGCGATTTACACCGTGTTTTTCCTGTAATGAAATGATAAAACTGAAACGCCGTCCCGGCAGGGACGGCGTTGAGCGTGTCAAAAAACCTCCGGAAGCGGGAAATAAGCCTCGCAGAGTTTCGCCGCCGCAGCGGCGAAATAAAATTAAAATCGCGATTTCCGGGGACATGCGCATCGGAAATCGCACTTTACACCCCAAAAGGTTCGACAGCTTTTCGAAGAAAACCGAGAACCTTTTGGGGTGCAGTCCCCTTTGTCAAAAAAGCGTTGCTTTTTTGACAGTCTGACGCCGTCCCGGCAGGGACGGCGTTTCGTATCACTGGGGAGGGACTTATGCCTCAGACTTGCAGAAGTTGGACTTCCAGACCACCCGGGTCAGCCGGGTGATGCAGCCCCGGAGGGTCTCCAGGGAGAGGGAGCCGTCTTCCAAAGCAGCGCGGATGCTCTCGTGGTCGGAGTACTGACCGGGCATGACGACGTCGTTGCCGGCGCGTATGCAGCCGGCGGCGGTGCAGTCGGGGCCATGCTCCGTGGTGGTCCAGTCGGTCATGATAAAGCCGTCAAAGCCGAATTCCCGCCGCGCCGCCTTGGTGCAGAGATCATAGTTGTTGGCGGCGTGGACGCCGTTGACCAGGTTGTAGCTGGTCATCATGGAGAGGGGCTTGGACTCCCGGATGGCGATGCCGAAGCCGCGGAGATAAATCTCCCGCAGGGTCCTCTCCGTGAGGATGCTGTCGGAGCCAAGGCGGTTGTCCTCCTGGTTGTTGCAGGCGTAGTGCTTGATGGTGGCGCCGCAGCCGGGATGGCTCTGGACGCCGCGGGTGATGGCGGCGGCGATTTTGCCGCTGACCAGGGGATCTTCGGAGTAGTATTCAAAGTTCCGCCCGCAGAGGGGATTGCGGTGGATGTTCATGCCGGGCGCCAGCCAGAGGGTGACGCCGAAACGCGCCATCTCTTCGCCCACCAGGGAGCCCACTTCCTCCAAAAGCGCGATATCCCAGGTCTGGGCCAGCAGCGTGCCGACAGGGATGGCGGTGCAGTACTGGTAGCGCTTTTCACCCGCCTGTTCCTGCTCCTCATAGAAGAAGCCGTGCTCCAGGCTGGCTTCGATGGGCATAGCCATGGCCTTTCCGTCGCGGACATAATAGAAAGGATTGAGCCGGAGACCGGCTGGGCCGTCGGCCAGGGAGATATTGGCGATCCTATCTTCCAGCGCGCAGTCGCTGGTCTCGCCGGCGGAGCCGGGTACGGTGCTGCCGGCGGCGCCCAGATTGCTGCCCTGTGCCCGGGCCGGGTCGCCGGTGGCCAAAGCGATGAGCTTTTCCACCGGCAGCGCAGCGACCAGCTTTCCGGCTTCGTCATCCAGGGCGTCGGGGTCGGTATAGTCCACCACATGGGTGGTCAGCGAGGAGAGGTCATAGTCTACGGTGGGGACGCTGGAGTAGTCCGCCGCGCGGGAGGCGCCGCAGTGCAGCAGCGCCAGTTCTTCCTGGCAGGGGCAGATATGCTCGGTGCGCAGCAGGACGGTCTCCTGGGCAAGACGCAGTGCGGCCACAGCCTTGGCGCCTCGAAGGGACGTGCCCACCCCCAGACCATAGAGGCCGGGTTCCAGCAGCCAGGCGGCTGAGGCTTCATCGTAGGAGGCCAGCTCTTCCGGCGTGAAGGAGAGCGTCAGGATCTGGGATTGGCCGGGGGCCAGGAGATCGGTCTTGGCGAAGGCGCAGAGCCGCCGGTATTCCTTCTCAAGCCGTCCCGCGGGCAGGGCGGCGTAAAGCTGCACGACTTCCCGCCCGGCGCAGCTGCCGGTATTCTTCACGGCGACGGGCACCGTCACGGCGCCGTCGGCGCCGACCTGGGGCGCCGCTGCTTCCCAGGCGAAGGTGGTATAGGAGAGGCCCTCTCCGAAGCCGTAGCGCACCGGGATGCCGAAGGAGTCGAAGTAGCGGTAGCCCACATAGATTCCCTCTTCATACCGCTCTTCCCGGACGTTTCCGTTGTTGTGAGAGAAGGTGGCGGCGTTGGGGTAGTCCTCGTAGCGGTAGGCCCAGGTGTCCGTCAGCTTGCCGCTGGGATTGACCTTGCCCAAGAGGACGTCGGCCACGGCGTTGCCGCCTTCCATGCCCGGCTGGGAGATCACCAGCAGCGCTTGAATCTGGGGGAACTCGTCCAGGAAGGAGAGATCCACCACGCCCCCGGTGTTGACCAGGAGGATGACCCGGGAATAGACGGCGCAGATATCCGCCAGCATCTGATGCTCTTCGGGCCGCAGGAAGTAATCGCCGGGAGCCGCAAAGCGGTCGGCGCCCTCGCCCGCGACGCGGCTGAGGACGTAAATGGCGGTATCGGTTTCCGTGGGGGAGACGGCGTCACCCACCGGCGTAGAGAAGGGCGTGGTGGAATAAGCGGAAAAGAAATCCATCTCTTGCGCGCTGCCATTGACCTTGTCCAGAATAGACTGCTTCCAGGCTGCTCTGGCCTGGTCATAGCGCCGGTCATAAGCCGCGATCCAGGCCTCGGTGGTGACGGACAGGCCCGCGCGCTTGAGCCCTTCATAAATGCTGACGCTGTAGCGCTCGTTGACGTCGCCGGAGCCGGTGCCGCCTTTGACGGTTTTGGAGGCGCCGGCGCCGTAAAGCGCCACGGAGCAGCCGGGCTTCAAGGGAAGGGTATGGGCTTCATTTTTCAGCAGCACAAAGCCCTCGGCGGCAGCCTTGCGGGCCAGCGCGGCGTGCTGCAGTTCATAGGCCTCCGGTTCCGGGTTCCCGGTGCCGGGGAGGCCGCGTTGCTTGACGATCCGATTCATGCGTTTCCCTCCAGAGTGGTATTGATTTGATAGTATCATATCATAGAACTGAAAGGGATGCCAGCGTGCTTTTAGAAAGATTGGCATGGACAGGGAAGGGGAAATAGAGTATCATGGGCTAAAGACGCCGATAAGGAGGATGCGCCATGGAATATACATTTCGACTTCACGCCTATGAAGAGATGGCCAGGGACCAGCTTCTTCGAGCCTTGGAGCGGGTGACAGAGGCCAGAAGCCGGAAGGCCTGCCCCGGGCTTTGGAAGATGACGGACCGGCTCAATCAGGTACAGCGGATGCCGCCGGAGGTGCTGCGACGCCGCCGTCGCCGGCAAAAAGTCTACGGCGTTCTGCTTTTGGCCTTGGGCCTCTTTGGGGCAATTCCAGCCGCCATGGAGCCGCAAGAGCTGATGAGTGTGCTGGTGGTCAGTCTGGCAGCCATCGCGCTGGGCATCTTCTCCCTGCTGTCCAGACGCCAGGAGCGGCAAAACCGGCAGCTTCTGCGGGAGCGAGACCGCATCTTCAGCGCCTACCAGACCTTGAATAAGCAGGGGGCGGCTGTGACGTTCCGGGAGACGGGCATCTTTGAAGGGGAGCAGCAGCTGGGTTCCTATGAAACGCTCCAAGAGGTGGTCTTCCAGGAGAGCATCGTGCTTTTGGTATGGCAGGAGCGCTTCCTCTTCTTGCAGCTCCAGGATCTGGAGGGAGCTTCCCCGGAGGCGTTCCGGGCATTTCTGCTGAGAAAACTGGAAGAGGGTACCTGCCTGCTGGAAGCGTAAACGACAAAGGGAAAAGCTCGCAGCAGTCCACGCAAGACGCCGGTCCGCATTTGCGGGCTGACGTCTTGCTGTATAGTAAGAGCGAGGCCAGGCGCTGAAACGCTTGGTCTCGCTCTTTTGCAGCATTCCAATCGGCGAAAGCTGTCTCGGGCTTTCTAGTCTTGGTGTCCGCGCCGCGAAGGACTGTGGAGCTGCGATTATCTGTGAATGTACATTCTTGCCGGATGGTCCTCTCCGTCTCCCTGGACCATACACAAGAATTCCCAGCCGTATCGCTCATAGAAGCCGGTGTGGTCCGTCAGCAAATAGAGGGGCGTTATCTCCTTCGATTTCAAATCGGCTACGACCATTTGCAGCAAATGTCCGGCGATGCCGCGGCCCCGGTACGCCGCCTCAGTATAGACTGCACAGACATTGGGCGTGAGGTCCTTTCGGTTGTGAAAATCGTTCTCGATGACGCCCAGACCGCCGATGATGCGCGCTCCGTCCAAACAGAGATACCAGCCGTATTCTGTTTCGTGATTGAGATAGGCGTTCATGCAGTCCAGATATGCCGCTTGGGGAACGCCCCATTTCTCATGGAACCATTGGGCTGCCTCGTCCTTCAGCTGCGGCAGCTGCCGCAGTGTGAGGTATGTGTAGGGGTTCATATGCATGCCTCCCAGCTGGATGATTTTTAAGTCTTCTACATTCTACCACAATTTCGATGGAAGGAAAACAGAGTTTTCAAGCGGTGAATGCCGGTGAAAACTCGAAAAATGGCCCATTCTACTACGGTTCGATTGTCAAGGGAGCGGGCTGCTGGTACAATGGTGGCGAGGTGAGAGCCATGTATGAGCTGGACAAACAGAAATTTGGCGCCTTTGTCGCGGCGCTGCGTAAGGAAAAAGGCATGACCCAGCGGCAGCTGGCGGAGCGGCTCTATATTTCCGACAAGGCTGTCAGCAAATGGGAGACCGGCGTCAGCGTCCCGGACACGGCGCTCTTGCAGCCCCTGGCCGAGTGCTTGGGCGTTACGGCTACGGAGCTGCTGCTGTGTGAGCGGCGGCAGCCGGACGAGCCGCTGGATTCCGGCACCGTGGAACACGTGGTGCAGGCGGCCATCCAATACGGAGCGGGGAGACCGGTGCGGGCCTACCGCCGGAAGAGCCGCTGGATGCTCTGGTATCTGCTGGCGCTGGTTGTGGGCGCGGCAGGCATGTACGCCAATTTGCGCCTGGACGTCTGGATGGAGGCTCTCTGGGGGCCGGTGCTGCTGGGCGCCGGCTTCGGGGCCTATTTTGTCTTCGGGGTGCGGGAGACGCTGCCGCCGCTCTATGACCAGTATAAGCTCAACCTGGTCAGCGACGGGATCGTCCGAATGCACGTGCCTGGCCTTTCCTTCAACAACCGCAATTGGCCCCATATCATTGCGGTGGGACGGCTGTGGGCCTGCTGTATCACGGCGCTTTTGCCGCTGGTGTCCCTGGCCCTTTGGGCCATCGCACCGGCGCTGTGGAACCGGCTGGCTCTGACGGTGGTACTGGTGCTGACTCTAGGCGGGCTGTTCATTCCCTTATACGTAGTGGGAAAGCGATACGAATAAAATTAATTGCGCCGGGGAATGTTCCTGTGAACATACCCCGGCGTGTTGCGTTTTATCGGCCTGTTTCCGCGATGGCTTTTGCCCTAATGCGAAGGAAGCGACACAGTTCCACAGCGATCCAACCTGTGAACTGCAAGTCTGTGGAAGACTTCCATGAAAAGTTTGACCGATAACCTGTATTACGGAGTGAAAGGTCAAGAATGTCAAAATATTGCGCTGTGGTTTGAAGTGCGATACTTTTTTGCGTTAGGGTGTTCCATATTTCCCCCAAATGTTGTATTATAACAATAACTAGTATGTTATATCAATGCTGAGAGATCGGATGCCCCAGCTGCCTGGGTCGATGGTGTGCGGAGTCATTCGATTGACTGGAGTGATCGTATGCTGCAATTCAATAAGGAGAATTTGCGTAAGGTTTTTCACGATTTTTATGTTTTGACGCATCTGCGGATCGTTTTAATTGACAGTGAATTCAACGAATTGCTGTCTTATCCCGAGAAGCAGTACGGCTTTTGTGCAGAAATCCGGCGCAACATGGACGTGCATTACAAGTGCCTGGCCAGTGATAAGGCCGGCTGCCTTGCCTGCGCTAATTCCAAGGAACTCAACATTTATCGCTGCCATATGGGCCTGGTGGAAGCTGTGATTCCCATATTAGACGGCGGAGAGATTTTGGGTTACGTGATGTTTGGACAAATTCTCAAGAGTGACACCTGTGACATAGAACGGCGCAGGTTGAAGCGTACGTTTGCCAACTGGCCCTATAGCAGCATTGACAGTGTGGTGGATGAAATCCCTACTCGGTCAGAAGAGGAACTCAATGCGGCTGCCACGATTTTGCAGGCACTGACCACATATGTTCTCTTCAACCGCTGGGTGGCGCCGAAGAAGTATGACTTCATCCGCAGACTGGACACGTACATAGAAGAGAATTTGGGCGGACCAATTTCGGTGGATGATATTTGCCTGTCTTTCGGCATTGCGCGGACAAGGCTCTATTCTATTGCGACAGATTATCTGGGGTGTGGGATTGCGGAATATATCAGAAAGAAACGAATTTTCCATGCCAAAGAATTTTTGGAGAAGACTGAACTGCCGATTTCACAGATCGTCTATGACACGGGCTTCTGCGATTACAGCCATTTTTCAAGAGTTTTTAAAGAAGAAACTGGCGTTACTGCCCGGGAATATAGAAAATCTCACCACAGTTAAACATCTTCGACAATTGGAGCCTTCTGATACTGTATAGTTCTACAAATTGTACGCAAGCGAACAAAAATACAACCTTATTGAACGGATGGGAATTTCAATCATTCCCATCCGTTTTTATACTATGTATAGAATGCAGTTGTTCGGAGTGGAATGAATTTGCACGTATTCATGGATGGCTGAAACTGCAGGAAAAGGAGTGTCTCAAGATGAACGCACAAGAAGCAGTCCGGTTGGCGTTGGCCAACCATACCATTATTCCGGCTTTCAACATTCCCTATCTGCCGATGGTAGAGCCGGTGGTGCGGGCCATTGTGGACGAAAATTCCGTCGCGATGGTGCAGGTGGCCCGGCTGGAGTGGGAGAAATTCGAATCCCAGAGTCCCGAGGCCGTGGCGGAAGCATATTTCAAGTACTGCAAAGAGGGCTACACGCTGCTGCATCTGGATCATGTCCCCGTCATTGATGAGGATCAGAAGCCGGTGGAGTATCTGCCGATTTTGGAGCGGGCCATGAAGTGCGGCTATCAGTCCGTCATGGTGGATGGTTCCCGGCTCCCTCTGGCGGAGAACATTGCCGTAACGCAAAAGGCCGCGGAGCTGGCCGCCAAATACGGCGTGGCCGTGGAAGCGGAGCTGGGCGCGGTGGCAGGCCACGAGGGCAGCGGCATTGGCCTGAGCTACGAAACGCTCTTTGCCACCAAGCAGGGCTTCACCAAGGTGGAGGAAGCCAAGGAATTTGCCGAGAAGTCCGGTTGTGACTGGCTGAGCGTGGCGGTGGGCAGCTTCCACGGCGCCATTGCCGCCAGCACCAAACACCTCAAAAAGCCGGAGGCCCGACTGGATATCGCCCATATTGAGGAGTTGGCCGCGGCCACAGGCCATATGCCGTTGGTACTCCATGGCGGTTCCGGCATCAAACAGTCATATATCCTCGACGGCATCCAGGCCGGCATTGCCAAGATCAATGTTGCCACGGAAATTCGCCAGCCGTATGAATTTGCGCTGGAGGAGCGCCCGGGTGACGTCAGCTACGCCTGTGAGAAGGTCTATGAGCGGACCAGATGGGTCATCCACGAATTCCTGCATACCACCAACAACCATGACATCTTGAAATAAGGAGACTGAAATCATGAAAAAGATGACGTTTGCCCTGTGCTTTTGCAACCGTGGCTTCATGCCCGGCGAACTGATTTACGGTGCCCGGGAGGACATGGTTAAGGCTGTCACGGACGCCGGGTATGACTACCTCATTATGGACGCCGAGCTGACCCGCTACGGCGGTGTGGAAACCCGGGACGAGGGCCTACTCTATGCCAAATGGCTGAAATCCCACCAGGGCGAGTACGACGGCGTGATCTTCTCCATGCCGATCTTTGCCGACGAAAACGGCGCGATCACCGCCCTGCAGGACGCTGGCGTGCCCATTCTGATGCAGGCCTATCCTGACGAGATCGGCAAAATGGACTTTGCCCACCGGCGGGATGCCTACTGCGGCAAGTTCTCTGTCACGGATGTATTCTGTCAGTACCAGGTGCCCTTTACGGTGCTGAAGCCCCATGTGGTCCATCCTCTGTCTCCCAAGTTCCAGGAGAACCTCCGTGACTTCGCGGCCATCTGCCGGGTTGTCAACGGCATGAAGCGTTTCAATCTGGGCTGCATCGGCGCCCGGACCACGGCCTTCAAAACCGTGCGCTTTGACGAGATCGCCATGCAGAAGCACGGCATCAATGTGGAATCCTTCGACCTGAGCGAGCTGTTTGCCAAGGTGCAGGACAAGCGGGACGACGACCCGGTGGTGCTGGCCAAAATTGAGCGGCTGGAGAACTACACAGATTTCTCCCGTGTGCCTGAGACCAACAAGCGCACGCTGGCCAAAATTTCCGTCGTGCTGGACGAGTATATCGCCGAATACCACCTGGACGCCCTGGCGCTGCGCTGCTGGAACGAGCTGGAGACGTATCTCCGCGTTTGCCCCTGCGTGCTCCTGAGCGAACTCAATGACCGCGGTATCACGGCCTCCTGCGAGATTGATATGTGTTCCGCCATCACCATGCGGGCCATGGCCCTGGCTGCCGAGAGCCCTGCCACAGTGCTGGACTGGAATAATAACTATGGCGACGACGAGAACAAGGTGATCCTGTTCCACTGCGGTCCGGTGGCCCAGAGCCTGATGACGGCCAAGGGCACTGTGACGGAACACAAGATGTTTGCCAAGAACGATCCCGGCTCCGGCTGGGGCTGCAACGAGGGCCGCATCAAGGCCATGCCCGTCACCATCTCCAACTGCCAGACCAAGGACGGCAAGATTGTGGTCTATGCCTCCGAGGCCCGCTTTACCGACGATCACATTGAGGACGGCTACTTCGGCTGTGCCGGCGTGTGTGAGATTCCTGACCTCCAGAACAAGCTGATCCGTCTGGCCCGGGGCGGCTTCAAGCACCACACTTCTATCTGTGAGGGCCATATGAAGGACATTCTCAAGGAGGCCTTTACCACGTACCTGGGCTACGACTGGGTGGAGATCGACGGATGATTAGCCTGGGAATTGACATTGGCGGTACCGGCTGCAAGTGCGTCGCGTTTCGCGACGATGCCACGCAGCTGGCCCTCTCCTACCGGGAATATCCAAATCCGCCCGGAAAGGTGGATCTGGAGGCAGAGGTCCTGCGGGAATCTGTATTTGCCGTCATCGCAGACTGTGTGCGGCAGCTTCCGGCCGAAGAGGTGGCGGCCATTACCGTGTCCTCCTTCGGCGAATCCTTTGTGCCGCTGGATGATCGCGGTAGACCCTTGACGGATATCTTGCTGTACTTTGCCAACAGCCAGAGTGAGGACTTTGACCGCCTGGTGCACTGGGTGGGGGAGGAGGACTTCATGGAGGCTGCCCGTGTGCTGCCGGACGCCTCCTACTCCCTGGCTAAGATGCTTTATACCGCCAAAACTGCGCCACGGCCCGTGTGGAAGTACCTCTTTGTAGCTTCGTACATCGTCTGGTGCCTATCGGGTGAAACGGTCTGCGACGAATCTCTGGCCTGCCGGAGCCTCCTCTACGACGTCAAGGCTCGCAGCTGGTCCAGCCAGCTGGCGGCGCTTTCCGGCGTCAGTCTGGAGCAGCTGCCAACGGTACTCCCCACCGGCGGCGTCGCCGGCAGTCTGCTGCCGGAGGTGGCGGTGTCGCTGGGGCTCCCCGCCGGCGTGAAAGTGGTCATCGGCTCCCATGATCAAATCGTCAACGCCCTGGGCGCCGGCGTGTTCCACTGCGGCGAGGCGGTCAACACCACCGGTACCTGTGAGTGCATCACGCCGCTCTTTTCCGAGATGCCAGGGCTGACATTTGTCCGGGAAAACTTTGCCTGTGTGCCCTATGTGGATCAGCTGGGTTACGTGACCTATGCCTACAATATCTCCGGCGGATCGGTGGTCAAGTGGTTCCGGGATGCACTGGCGCTTCATCTGCGCCAGCAGTCCAAAGAAACCGGTGTGAGTATCTACGATATCCTCAATTCTGTTTGCTCCTCTGAGCCAACCCGTCTGCTGGTGCTGCCATTTTTGCAGGGCATGGGCGGCACGCCGGACGTGGACCCCAACGCCACAGGGTTGATTGCCGGCCTCACTACCGCCACCACGCAGGCGGACCTCTACCGGGCTATTCTGGAGGGCCTCTCCTTTGAAATGCAGTACAATCTGGAAAAGCTCCAGGAGGGCGGCGTAATACCGCAGCGGCTCTATGCCTGTGGCGGCGGCGCCAGGTCGAAGGTCTGGCTGCAAATCAAAGCTGACGTCTGGGGTCGCGAGGTCATCCCGGTGGAGACGGAGGAGACCGGCGCGCTGGGCAGCGCCATTCTGGGCTTCGCCGCTGTCACCGGTGCGAAACACTGCTGTGAGGTGGCTGAGCGATTTGTCCGCCACGGTGCGCCGGTTTTGCCTGACGCGGCACGGCACAGCTACTATCAGGAACAATATGAAAAGTATAAGACGCTGCGGGCGTTTTACCGGAATTTTTAGGAGGTAACAATGGCATACAGCAACTATCTGGGGCACGAATCCCAGATTTCGGGTGTGGAAGAGCAGCGTCTGGTGGGCGGCAAGGGCGACGGGATGCGCCTTTTTGCAGTGCGTAACGGGCTGGGAATGGAGGCCGTCGTCTCGGCGGACCGCTGCGCGGACCTCTCCCGCCTGACGTTTAAGGGCTATAATCTGGGCTATTTTTCTCCCTGTGGCTATGTGGCGCCGGCCTACTACGACAAGGAGGGAAGCAACTTCCTCAAGAGCTTCACGGCAGGCTTTTTGACCACCTGTGGCCTGACGGCGGTGGGGTCTCCCTGCGAGGATGCCGGGGAGCGCCTGCCGCTCCACGGTACCATTGCCAATACGCCGGCGGAACATATCTGGTGGACTCGGACGCCCGAAGCGCTGATGGTGGAGGCGGAAGTCTCCGATGCGGTGATCTTCGGCGGCAAACTGACGCTTCACCGGAAATGGGTGTTCTCCACGGTGGAGAACACCATCACGCTGCTGGATACGGTGGAAAACTGCAGCGATACCGTCTCTCCGCTGATGCTGCTTTATCACATGAACATGGGCTATCCGCTGCTGAGCGAACACGCAGAGGTTGTCATCCCTGCGGTGGAGGTGACGCCGCGGGATGCCCATGCGGCAGAGGGCATTGCTCAGTGCCTTCAAATGGAGCCTCCCACGGCAGGGTATGTGGAGCAGTGCTTCTATCACCGCTTTGCCCAGCAGGGTGAGGCCAAGATCTTCAATCCTGACATCGGTGTGGGGCTGGCCATTCGCTTTGACACGACGCAGCTCAACAGCTTCTGTGAGTGGAAGATGATGGGACAGCATGATTACGTTCTGGGCCTGGAGCCGGGTAACTGCACACCCGATGGCCGTGACGTTCTTCGCCGAGAGGGCCGGCTGCAATTCCTACAGCCGGGCGAGGTGCGGCAGTTCTCTGTGAAAGTCCAGCTCTACGACAATTACGATCAGTGGAGCAAATAAGGAGCAAATGGAAAAGGCCGGGGACACAGCGTGTTCCCGGCCTTTGACGTTCGTTAGTGGATGAGATGGAGACGCTGGGCGGCGTCTTTTACTTCGCTGCGGCGGCTCAGGCCCAGCTTGTTTAAGATGTTGCTCACGTGGGTTTTCACCGTCGCCAGCTTGATGTCGAGGATTTGGCCGATTTCCGCGTTGCTCTTGTTGGCACACAGCAGGCGAAGCACCTGCAGCTCCGTCGCGGACAGAGGCGCGGACATATCCCGCCGGGGCCGGAGAAAATCCGGATAGAACGTCGCTTGCTCCCGGGTGGCCTTCATCAGCTTGGACCAGTAGGCCCGCTCGCCGTTCCACTGAAAACGCTCCAGCAGCGGCAGGATCGCAGCGCCAAACTGACTGATGGTTCGGATGAAGCCGAACTCCGAAGCAGTCGTCAGCGCCTGCTCCAACTGCTCCTGCCAGCGCCCTTCCTTCAAACGGTATCGTGCGATGGCGCAGAGCGCATGGAGATGGATGCTGTCAATATACCGCGAGCAGGTGTGGAAGTAGGGCTCCAGCGGAGACAGTGTGAGCAACGCGGACCGCTCTTCACCCAGGGCCAGCTCCGCCATAGCCTGGGTGATATATTGATAGCGCTTCATGGAGTGCATCTTTTGCGGATCTTTCGGAGCCATCTCCCGATACCAGTTGTCCACGGCCACATCGTCGCTTCTCAATAGCGCAACCCGGCAAAGCATGGCGTCCAGGTTGGGGAAAAAGCGGCTCTCTCCGGCGGCCTCAAAGCGCTCCCGGAGGTCAGTCAGACTCTTGCGGGCTTCAGCGGGCCTGCCGTAGCTCATGTACATCCGAGCCAGCAGGCCGACCACGGCAAACTCGATGTCCGGCGTGCCGTCCCGGCGGATTCGATCCAGGTTTCGCAGCAGATACATGGCGCGATCCCGAATGTCCTCCCCCTTTTCAAATTTGCTCTCGGCGATGGAGCATTCCGGCATACAGACGCCGTCGCGCCCCAAAATGGCTTCAGCGGGCAGCCGCAGCGTGGCATAGAGCAGGTCATCCTTCTTGCTCCAGGGGGAAAAGTCCTTGCCGCCATTCATCAGGCTGGGCAGCGCACTGGTGGCGGAGAAGGGCGGGAGACGGATCTCGTGGGCGGTGATGAGGCGGAACAGCTTTTGGAACAGATCGATGGCACCTTCCACACTGCGCTGCGGCAGGGCGATGTCCAGCCAGGCCAGGCGGCCCCGGGCCTCCCGGGCGGCGGCGTCGGAACGCTGCTTGCCCTGGGCGAAGTGCGCCAGCGCCTGGTACCAGCGCTCTGAAGCGTCGTAGTCCATGCGGATGGCGCAGAGCATACTCATGGCCTGCATCAGTGCCGGGGAGGCTAAAATCTGCGCCTCAGGCAGAGACAGATAGTAGGGCTCCATCTCGCAGTAGTGCCCCATGCCGGGGTGCATCTCGGCATTTTTACACAAAATCTCCGAGACTTTTTTGTAGTCGCCGCCCTTGGAATAGCAGTCCAGGGCGTTTCCGAAGTCCTCTTTCAGCTCGTAGTAAAGTCCGCCGCGGCTGTAAATGCTCTGGATTTGCTCGCTTGTGTCTGTCTGCTCCAATTCCCATTGGAGGAATTTGCGGAACAAGGGCCAGAAGTGGTAGGTGTCCAGCTGGTCCTGCACAAGCATTGTGGTGTTGCGCAGCAGGAAATTCAGAATTTCGCCGACGCGGCTGTTTCCGCTCACAATGCGGGCCATATCCAAATTGAAACGGGAAAAGGGAGCCAGATCCAGCAGCAGACGTCGCGTTGGGATGTCAAAGCGGCGATAGACGGCCTCCTCATAGTATAAAAAGATATTGACGCGGACGCGGTCTCTGGTGGAAAGGCTGTAGTCCGCATTCTGGGACAGCTGTCTGGCCAGCAGCGTGACGGCCAGGGGATAGCCGCAGGTCTCCTGGAGAATGGCGGTCAGCATCGTGTCGGAAACGGAGATGTCGTACTGATCCAGCAGCCGCAGGATTGTATCCCGATCCATCGCAAGACTTTGCAGGGTGAGTACGCTCATCACGCCCGCGATTTGAAACGGGCTGAGCCAGCTGGGAATGTTGCCGCGGCTGAGTAAAATAAAGCGGCGGTGGGGCGTATTGCGAATGAGGGTGCAGAGCTGCTGCTGTTGCTCCGGCTGCTGCAGCTGCTGCAGATCATCGATGACCAGAATATCCCAATTTCGATCTGCTTTCGGTATGACGAAATTGGGGGAGTCGGCCGAGCAGTAGAGCGAGCGGTAGTTTTCCAGATAGGCCTGCACGGTGGAGGTCTTGCCAAAACCGCAGGGGGCAAAGAGAAATACGGCGCGGCCTTGGGCCAACGCGGTATCCATCTGCTGCTGAAATGCTTTCTTTAAGACGATGTTTCGTGCCAAGTCCGTCTCCCCTTATGCCGAGGCAGCCGCGCGCTACGCCGGCTGTCGTCTATGAAAGTCATACAAAGGTGTTGTGCAAACCGGAGCGGTATCTCCGGCCTGCGCCGATATACACCTGATTGTATCTTTATTCGTATTTTAACATGAAAGAAGCCTTGTGTAAATCAGTCCAAAGTATGAGAAATATGGGAAAACCAATTGAAAGCGCTCGAAACGATCGGAAATGGGCCGGTGAATTTCAATAAAAATACGCCCCGGCAAGCGGCGAATGCACTTGCCGGGGCGAAAACTGTGAGAAGAGGAGAGATTAAGCGCCAACCAGTTCCTTGGCCTTCTGGGCGGCGGAAGCGGCATCCTCCGTGTAGGCGTCAGCGCCGATCTCGTCGGCAAAGGCCTGGGTAATGGGAGCGCCGCCGACCATGACCTTCACCTTGGAGCGGAAGGGAGCGGCGTTCAGAGCGGCTACGGTCTCCTTGAGGGAGGGCATGGTGGTAGTCAGCAGGGCGGAGCAGGCGACGATCTTGGTGTCGGGATTGGCCTCGACCATCTCGACGAACTTCTCCTTGGGCACATCCACGCCCAGGTCGATGACTTCAAAGCCTGCGCTCTCCATCATCATGGCCACCAGGTTCTTGCCGATGTCGTGCAGGTCGCCGGCGACGGTGCCGATGATGATCTTGCCGGCGGCAGTGGTCTCGCCGGAGGCCAGATGGGGCTTGAGGACATCGACGCCCTTTTTCATGGCGCGGGCGGCCACCAGCATCTCGGGGACGAAGATCTCGCCGGCCTTGAACTTGGCGCCGACGGAATCCATGGCGGCGATCATGCCGTCATTGAGGATCGCGTTGGGATCGCACCCTGCGTCCAGGGCTTCCTGCACGGCGGCGGAGACTTTTTTGGCCTTGCCGGCCTCAACAGCGGCGTAAACTTCCTGGATCTTTTCAACAGACATAGTAGTTTCCCTCCTAAGAAATATGGTAATGCAATGATCGACTTACAGAAGGCCCTGGCGGTGGGCGGCGATGTAGTTCATGCAGTCCTCATCCTGCTCTTTGAGGAGCTCCACGGCATAGATGAGGCCCAGCATATCCTTGTTGGTGGGGTCTACAATGGCGCTGTCCATGCCGGCGTTCATAGCAAGGGACATGAACGCCATGTTCAGCGGCTTGCGGAAGCCGGGGAAGCCGAAGGAGATGTTGCTCAGGCCGCTGGTAATATGGATTTCGGGGTACTGATCCTTGATCCGCTTGCAGCACTCGGAGAAGAGGGTGAAGGCGGCCTGGTTGGTTGCGGCGGCTTCTACCAGGGGATCGATGTACAGGCGGTTGGGAGCAATGCCATACTGCTTGGCCTTTGCCATGATCTTTTCAAAGACGTCCATCCGGTCCTCGACGCTCTTGGGAATGCCGCTCTCGCACAGCAGGGCCACGCAGCCCCAGTCGGTTTCGGCGATGGCAGGGAAGACGATGTCGGTTTTTACGACGCCCTCAGCGTCCTTTTCCATGGAGACCGAGTTGACAATGCCGGGACGGCTGCAGAATTTGAAGGCCTGGGCGCAGATGGAGGCGCTGGGGCTGTCCACTGCGATGGCGACGTTTTCCATCTCCTCAGGGATGGCGGCCTCCACCTCTTCGATCATCCATTTGAGCGTTTCCAGCTCCACAGCGGGATCCGTGGAGGCGCAGACGTCAATATAAAGAGGCGCCGGTTCCTCAAAATAATCCTCATCCTGTGCAGCCTTGGCTTGGGCCAGAGCGCGCTGGCGAATGAATTCTCCATCCCGGGCAGCGATGGCTTTTGCCACGGCAGGGATGGCGCCGTTGAGTTTTTCACCAATAATAATCAATGAAACAGTACCTCCTTCAGTTCGTCCTTTTATACAAATTGGTCAGAAGCCATTTGATATGCCTATATTATAGCGAATTTCTTACAAAATGGAAATCCAACAACTTATTGACAAATGGCGGCATTAATTCCTACAATATGTATGACTACAATGCGTGGAGGTATGGGAATGAAATTGAGCCCAGCATTGATTTTCAGGGAATTGAATCAGGTATACAAAACTGCAGCCGGCGGAGCCTTGTCCACCAAGCCTACGCTCAAGCGTCCGATGCTTCTGGGAATGGATGCCAAGCCCGATTCAGGCGCGCTTTGCATCTTGGCGCCGGATCATGCCCGAGCGGCTTCAGGCCATTCCAGCGCATTGCTGGTTACGGTGGGCAAGGGTTCGGCTTCAGCGGGGCAGTGGGTGGTAGATGCGCCGTCCCTGGGAGATGTTTATAATCAAATTCAGAATATTTACGATCGATATGAGGCTTGGTATACGGAACTGGTGGAGTCCCGCCTGCAAGGGCAGTCCATTCAGGCGCTTCTGGAACTGTCCTACCCCATTTTTCAGCGGCCGCTGGTGGTCATCGGCATGGACTTTTCGGTTATTGCGTCGGTGCGGGCCGAGGAGCTGGGGATGGCCCGGGGTATTTTCGGCGCCACGGAGCAGAGCTACGATGTGGTGACGAGCCTCAAGCACAACAGCGCCTATGCCGCTGCCAAAAACCGGGACGGCTGTTTCTATTACCGCACCGATGAAGACCGCTTCAACTGCCTGTGCGTCAACATCAAAAAATATGACCAGACGACCTATCGCCTGCTGATGTATGACAAGGAAGGTCAAGGGGACATGACCGACGGGTTCCTGCTGGAGATCCTCTGCGGCATCGTGGAACATGCGCTGCTGCACAATACGGCGCCGTCGGTGGTGGGGGACCAGATGGTGCAGACCATTCTCTACACGGCGGTCAGTGACCGTACGGCGGACTACGTCACCGTCAGCCAGCGTCTGGAGGCGGCGGGGTGGCTCAGCAGCCATACGTATCTGTGCATCGTGCTGCAAATCTCCTATCTCGACCAGAAGAACCTGACTGTGCGCTCCATCTGCGGGTATATCGAGAATATCCTCTCCGGCTCCTGCGCCTTTCAGTTTAAAAACGATATTGTGGTTTTTGTCAATCTCACGCTCTCTTCCATGACCCAGAGCGATATCGCATCCAAGATGAGCTGCTTTGTCCGCGACAGCCTGCTGAAAGCGGGATACAGCCGCGCCCTTTTGGGGCATTTTAACTTCCGCCGGCAGTATGACCAGGCCTGCATCGCCCTGGAGGTGGGAAGCCGCCTCAATCCGTCTTTCTGGATCCACAGATTCAATGATATTGCCTTCGACTATATCCTGGAGCAGATCACCAGAAAGCTGCCGGCCTATATGGTGGGGCATGAAAAACTGCTGCGGCTCAAGTATGCCGATGAAGAGAACGGGACGGAGTATTTCCGCACGCTGCGGCTGTATCTGGACAATCATTTCAACGCGGTGCAGACGGCGCGGGAACTCTTCATTCACCGCAGTACGTTCCTCTACCGTCTGGAGCGGATCAAAGCCATACTGGGGACGGATTTCAACAACAAAGATGAGATACTCTATTTGATGCTCTCCTTCCGCCTGCTGGATCGGGACGAGCCCGGCACGGGGCAACAGGCGTAGCGGCAGTAAAGCGTGAAGAGAGCTGCCTGATGGCCGCCCAAGACTGTCAAAAAAACTCGCTGAGTCGGCAGCGTACGGTTCTTGATCAAATTGCCCTTGATATCGCGGAAGCTCTGTATTCTTTTTTGGAAACGGTTGCAAATAGTCAGGTTGGCCACGAAGGTTGCTTTTTATGAGAAAGCCTCAAAATACAGTACCATCGTACATATCCTTGTGTCACGTTCCAAGTTGGATTACAGCGTGCCACTGATCGGAATTTGTGTCAATAGCCAAACGGACAGCGGTTCTTGTGCCGCGTTATCCTTCCAATCACGATAGGCCTGAAATACAGCCATTTCATTCCCGCCAAAATGTTCCACCAGTTTGGAAATCGCGAGATAGCTGCGCCAGTACCAATAGAAAATTGTATCCAGTCCCTGCTGGTATCGGGCTTGGGTAAACTGCTCCAACGGCAGCCTCCCATGAGACGCCTCGTAGCGTTCCACCAGCAGACGGTTGACATATGCCTCCTGTTCAAACTCCGACGGCTGCAGGAAAAACTGTCGGCTGATGTACTCTACCATGCCCTCTTCAAACCAGGGCCCACACCCAGGCTCCTCATAGCTGTCTTCAAAAAGCGGGCTTTGATGCGCAAGTTCATGCCCCAGAATTTGCAGTACATTTCGTTCTGTCAGACTGTCGTAATAACGACTGATGTCTTGGGAGATTGCCTGGTCGCCCCATTGAGATCGGTAAATGTCCCTCCATACGTCCTTTTCTGGGCAAAATACAATTCGAAATTCATTGGTATAGGCCGGAATTGGGATTTGACTGAGAAACTCTGTGGCAATTTTCTTCCCCGTCCATATAATAGCGCCGGGTAGATCGTTGACGGTGTAGCGCTCTTGCAAGAAATTGATATATCCTTCTATTTTCGGGGAAAAGCGATCGGAAAACGCTTGATACGCTGTGAACTGCTCCTGGTTTACCACTGCATAGATACTTTGCAGCATATTCTTTCTCCTTATTCAATCCGTTACCTAGGATCTTACATTTTGTTACCACGGCGGCCTGATGGCTGCCCGCGGGGAATGTCAAAGGAACGTAGTTTGTCCTGCGGCAGTTTGGGCGAAGGGAGTCGAGCTCAGAAGAGAAAACAGCCGGTGTAGGCAATGGTGTTGGGCCCATAGTTATATTGAAGGCCGCTGTCGGTGCAGACCTGGTTGACCAGCAGACCATAGGCCTCCATGGAGGAGATTGCCTTCTCCGGGAAGCGGCAGGGGGCATCCGGGCAGGTGCACTGCTTACAGACGGTGCAGCAGCCGGCGTTCAGCGGCAAAAGATCCGGGCAATGCCCGCGCATCTGGGGCAGCAGCCGGGAGAAGGCCTCCTTTTGCCGGGCTTCTGTTTCGCGCATGCCCTCGATGTCCCAGCTGTCCTCCAGCTGTCCCACCACCTGGACCACCAGAACAGTGCTGTAGGGCGCCATCCTCGCGCGGCATTCCTCCAGCGTTCCGCAGGCAGGCGGACAAGACCAACAGGCGCCGTAGCGCCGACAGGTGTTGGCCGCGCACATCTCCCGCACCTCGGGCAGCGGCTTCAGGATGGCGGCGTCGGCCACGGCGGCATGGGTGAACCCGGCCTCCAGGGCCAGCGCTTTGCATGTTTCGGCTTCCATGGCTCAATCCTCCTCCGATTCCCCTTCAAAGAACAGGGAATCCACAAAAATGTCCTGAAAACTGGGGTCGTTGGCCAGCTCCAAAAAAGTAACTTCGTTGGAAAGCGTGGTGGCCAGGGCATATTGCTCCGGATGCAGAACGGCCAGCTTCGCGCCTTCGCCGGCGGCGTTTCCAATCATTTGAATCTTGGGACGCAGCGCCTGGGGCAAGAGTCCGATCCGGCAGGCGCTGTCAGGAGACATATAGTTGCCGAAGGCGCCTGCGATCAACACCTGGTCGATGTCGTCGATGGACACACCCAGATGGGTACACAGCAGCTGGATGCCGGCGGCAATGGCGCCCTTGGCCAGCTGCACCTCTCGGATGTCGGCCTGGGTGAGAAAGACGTTGCCGGTGAAGAAGTAGGCCGGCTGATTGTCCACCAGGCCGGCTTGGGGGAAGCCGGCGGATTTCATCCTGCCGCTGTAGGTGAGGATACCCTGGTCCAGCAGCACGGCCACGGCGTCCAGAAGACCGGAGCCGCACAAGCCCTCGGCTTTGCCGCCGCCCACCACGCTGAAGCCGATGGAGCCGTCTTCCTGTAGGAAGACATGGTCGATGGCGCCGTCGGCGCCCCGCATCCCGCAGCGGATCTTGGCGCCCTCAAAGGCGGGGCCGGCGGCGGTGGAGCAGGTGATGGACCGATGGCGGTTGCCCAGCACCATCTCGCCGTTGGTGCCGATGTCGATCATCAGCGTCAGGGGTTCCCGGCGGCTCCAGTCGGAGGCCAGCAGACAGCCCACGGTGTCGGCGCCCACGAATCCGGCGATGCACGGCAGAATCCAAACCTCGCCATCCGGCGCGATGGTCAGCCCCAGCTGGGCGGCGGGGCGTACCTCGGCGGCGCGATGCTCCGGCATATAGGGCGCGACCATCAGCGGCCCGGGGGAATAGCTCAAAAAGAGGTGGTGCATACAGGTGTTGCCCACGATACTCACGCGGCGAATCTCCCGGCGGTCCAGGGATGCCTTGGCGGCCAGATTGCCCAGCATCTCCTCCAGGGCCTGACGGATCACATCGCGCAGGGCGTCCACGCCGTGTTCCATGGCGTAGCTGCCCCGGGCTACCACGTCTGCGCCGAACTGCGTCTGGGGATTGAGACGGCTGTCCACCGCCAGCTGCCGCCCAGTGCGGCCGTCCAGCAGATAGCCCACCACGGAGGTGGTGCCCACGTCAAAGGCGGCTACAGCGAAGAAAGCGCCTTCTGCCGGGGCGGCCTCGTTAGCCGGGCCCGCGCCGGTGGTGAGGATGCGGCTTTCTCGAGCCGAGGGCAGGGCAACGGCGGCGTCGCCCTCCACCGTCAGCTGGCAGGCGGGGAGCCATGTCTCCGGCGGCAGAGGCTTGCCCTGCATGCGTAGAGACTCCCGCCCGGACAGAACCCGCACCTTGCACTTGCCGCAGGTGCCGCGTCCGCCGCAGGGGGCGTCGGGATGGAGACCGGCGGCGATTTCCGCCTCCAATACGGTGGTGTGGGGCGCTACGTTGATAGAAACTGGAATGTCTGGAAATGAGATGGTGAAGGTATGTTGCGGCATCAGACCATCCTCCTTCAAAGGCAAAGTGATATTACGACTCTTATTCTACTCTACCACACCGCTACTTGCAACAGCCAGCCTATCTTCCTACAGGATGTCGTACATAGACGAGGGAAATTCATCCGAATGCACGAATTACACCAAATCCATCTCGAATTCTTGAAGACTTGCCGAAAAAGAATTATACTAAACTTATAAAATTTCAGACAATTGTCTGGGATGATACGGACTTTTGCATAAATAAGGTACGAAAGGTGGTAGTTTTCTATGCTCACAAAACGTCAGAACCTGCTGGAAACCATCCGCGGGGGCCATCCTGACCGCTACGTCAATCAGTTTGAGGCTCTTGCCATTGTCGGCAACCCCTACAGCGCCACAAACCCGGCCCCCAAGCCTGGTGAGATCAATGTGGTCAATGCTTGGGGCGTTACGCGTTCCTGGCCCGCCGGCACCCCCGGCCCCTTCCCGGTCCATACTGGGGACAAGATCGTCTGCCCCGATGTGACGGAGTGGAAGGAAAAAGTTCATGCGCCCAATGTGGTTTTCTCCGATGAGGAATGGGCGCCCTTTGTGGAGCAGGCCGCCAAGGTGGATCGCAACGAGCAGTTCGTCACCCATTATGTGGCGCCCGGCGTGTTTGAGCAGTGCCATTATCTGATGGAGATTCAGAACTGCTTGGTGAACTTCTATGAAGAGCCCGAGGCCATGCAGGAGCTGATCGACTATATCACCGAGTGGGAGCTGAAGTATGCCGAGGAGGTCTGCAAGCATCTGAAGCCCGACGCCCTCTTCCATCACGACGACTGGGGCACCCAGATGTCCACATTCCTCTCTCCGGCCATGTTTGAGGAGTTCTATGTCCCTGCCTATAAGAAGATCTACGGCTACTATAAGTCCCACGGCGTGGAAGTCATCATCCACCACTCCGACTCCTTTGCCGCGACGCTGGTGCCCTACATGATCGACATGGGCATCGATATCTGGCAGGGCGTCATGCGTTCCAACAACATCCCGGAGCTGATCGAGAAGTACGGCGGCAAGATCACCTTCATGGGCGGCGTAGACAGCGCTCTGGTGGATTACCCCGGCTGGACCCGGGACGTGGTGGACCAGGAAGTGCGCAGTATCTGCGAAGCCTGCGGCACCAAGTTCTTTATCCCCAACACCTCTCAGGGCGGCGCCATGAGCACGTATCCCGGCGTCTACGAGGCGGTTTCGGAAGAAATCGACAAGATGAGCAAGGAACTTTTCAAGTGATTGTTTCCCAAGCCCGGGCATTTGCCCGGGCTTGAGACTGTCAAAAAAGCCACGCTTTTTTGACAAAGGGAATTGCACCCCAAAAGGTTCTCGGTTTTCTTCGAAAAGCTGTCGAACCTTTTGGAGTGTAAAGTGCGATTTCCGATGCGCATGTCCCCGGAAATCGCGATTTAAATTTTATTTCGCCGCTGCCTGCGCCCGCAGGCGCGTTTCGGAGCGCAACCGCCGCTTGCGGCGGCTCTTAGCGCGGAGATGCGGCGAAACTCTGCGAGGCTTGTTTTCCGCTTCCGGAGGTTCTTCGACACGCTGAAGCCCGGGCGTTTGCCCGGGCTTTTTTGGAAAAAAACCGTTGCAGAGCGCGGCGCGTTTGCTGGGTGCAGCAAAAATGACGGGAAAAGCGGTTATCTTGCAAGAATAAGCACGATATTGTGATTGATTATGTTGGTTTTTGTGAGATTGACGAAAAACTTATGAATTTTGCATGAAATCTTGTCAGAACCGCAGGGCGTAACTGCGGTGAATTTACTTGACAATCAGTCTTTGAATATCTATAATTAAATACCGATAACAAAATATCGAAAACAGAGCAACTTACGGGTGAAAACGGGAGGAAGGCAGTGAACACCCAGCATTTTCAATATTTGGTGGAAATCGAACGAACCCGTTCCATTTCCCAGGCCGCTAAAAATCTCTTTCTCAGCCAGCCAAATCTCAGCCGCGTGCTTCACGAACTGGAGGAGGATCTGGGATTTGCGATTTTTGAGCGGACAAGCCGCGGCGTTACGCCGACAGACCGCGGCGCCCTCTTTTTGCAATACGCCAGGCGCATTCTGCGAGAGCTGGACAGCATCGAGGCGCTGGGCCGCAGCGGGCCAGTGAAGAGCCGGCTCCGGATATGCTTTCCGCGGTCCGGGCGGTATTTGGATGCGACGGCCCGCTATCTGGCCCAGTGCTGCCAGAGCGGGTCGGTGGACGCGGAAATCCGCGAGTGCCATGCCAGACAGACGCTGGAAATGCTGGATAAAGGCGATACGGAGCTGGGGGTAATCCGGTTCCGCTCGGAATATGAAGACTACTTTCGGGATCAGGCAAGCCTCCGGAGCCTGCAATTTCAGGTGCTGAGGGATTATCGCTATCAGCTGATGATGCACCCGAACCATCCCCTGGCGCAAAAACCGCAGATTTTCCAATCGGACCTGGAGACGTTTGTGGAGATCGCCCATGGCGATACGTTCCGCCAGTCCGAATCCAGGGGCAGCGAACCGCGGCGGCGGATTTACTCGGTGGACCGGCTGGCGCAGGTGTGCCTGCTGCATACCATTCCAGGATCATATATCTGGATTTCGCCGGCCTCGCCGGACGACCTCAGGCACTGGGGCCTGATTCAGCGGGACTGCTCCGATAATACCGACGTCTATCGAGACGCGCTGCTTCATCGAAAAAGCTATATCCCAACTGATATAGAGAATGGGCTGCTTAAGATTATTTCCCAGGGTTTCCAGGGAGATTCTATATCGGAAATGATATAGCGTTTCCAAAATAAGCATAACTGCTTCGGCAGATTTTTTGCTATACTATGTAAGATGTAAGAAAAATGTATGAAAACTTAGGAGGGTATTGCAATGAGCAAAATCACAGTCATCGGTGCCGGCAGTGTCGGCGCGGCGATCGCCAACGATCTGACCATTCAGGGTATTGCCTCTGAAATCGTCCTGGTGGACATCAACACCCAGAAGGCCAGAGGCGAGGCGCTCGATATTTACCAGGGCGCGCATTTCGGCACGCCTACCATCGTCCGCCCCGGCGACTATTCCGACGCCGACGGCTCCGATGTGGTCATTATCACTTCCGGCCTGCCCCGGAAACCCGGCCAGACCCGGCTGGAGCTGGCCCAGTCCAACGTGAACATCATCAAGCAGATCGCGCCGCAGATTGTAGCCCATGCGCCCAATGCCATTTATATCATCGTGTCCAACCCGGTGGACGTGCTGACTTACGTCTTCCACAAGGTGTCCGGCCTGCCCGAGAACCAGATCATCGGCTCCGGCACCATCCTGGATACCAGCCGTCTCCAGGCGCAGCTGGCCAGGCAGTTCCACGTGAGCCCCAAGAATGTCCACGCCCACGTCTACGGCGAACATGGCGATTCCTCTTTTGTTCCCTGGTCTCTTGCCCATATCTCCAACAATCACATCGACTATTACGCCACCCATTCCCCGGATTCTGAGCGCATTCATTGGACCGGCGATGAGGCGGCCCGGGAGGAAGTGGAGGAATATGTCCGCACCTCCGGCGCGCAGGTCATCAAGGACAAGGGAGCCACGTTCTTCGCTGTGGCCATGTCCGTGTGCCACATCTGCAAGTGCATCTTCTCCGGCGCCGGCACGGCCCTGACGGTCTCCACCATGATGCACGGCGAGTATGGCATCGAGGATGTCTGCCTGAGCGTACTGACCATCGTGGATCGCAACGGCGTCCGCGGCAAGATCATGAACGCGCTGACCGAGGATGAGGTAGCCAAGCTCCACAACAGCGCGAACCGGCTGAAAGAGGTCATCAGCAACATCGAGTAATCCAAAATTTGAGCATTGGGAGGAGTAGCAATGGAATACCGTACGGAACATGATTCCATGGGTGAAATCCGGGTTCCCGCCGACAAGTACTGGGCCGCGCAGACAGAGCGCTCCCACGAGAATTTCCCCATCGGCGTGGGGATCGAAACCATGCCCCGGGAAATCATCCACGCTTTCGGTTTGCTGAAGAAGGCCGCCGCGCTGGCCAACCATTCCCTGAAGCCGGAGAGGATGACGGACGAGAAGCTCGCCGCCATTTCCCAGGCCTGTGACGAGGTGATCGGCGGCACGCTCAACGATCACTTCCCTCTGGTGGTCTGGCAGACCGGCTCCGGTACCCAGTCCAATATGAACGCCAACGAGGTCATTGCCAACCGCGGCAATGAGCTGGCCGGCAAAAAGCTCCTCCATCCCAATGACGACATCAATATGTCCCAGTCTTCCAACGACACCTTCCCCACGGCGATGCATATCGCCGCCGTGGAGGTGCTGGAAGACCGTGTCATTCCCGCCATTGACTTGCTGGTGGACACCTTCCTCCGGCTGGAGCGGGAGAATGAGGGCGTGGTCAAGTCCGGCCGCACCCATTTGCAGGACGCTGTGCCCATCGCTTTCTCCCAGGAAATCTCCGGCTGGCGCACCAGCCTCCAGCGGGATCGGGAGCTGATTCTGCTGAGTCTGCCGCCCCTCAAGGAGCTGGCCCTGGGCGGTACCGCTGTGGGCACCGGCCTCAACGCCCCCAAGGGCTTTGACGTCCAGGTGGCCGAGCAGATCGCGGCCCTGACCGGCAAGGACTTCCGCACGGCCGGGAACAAGTTCCACGCCCTCACCAGCAAGGACGAGATCGTCTTTGCCCACGGCGCCCTGAAGGCGCTGGCCGCCGACATGATGAAGATTGCCAACGACGTCCGCTGGCTGGCTTCCGGCCCGCGGGACGGCCTGGGAGAGATTTTCATCCCTGAGAACGAGCCCGGCTCCTCCATCATGCCCGGCAAGGTCAACCCCACCCAGTGCGAGGCCGTCACGATGGTGGCCGTGCAGGTCATGGGCAATGACGTGGCCGTGGGCATGGCCGCCAGCCAGGGCAACTTCGAGCTGAACGTCTTTATGCCCGTGTGCGCGTATAACTTCCTCCAGTCTGCCCGCCTGCTGGCCGAGGCCATTACTTCCTTCAATGACCGCTGCGCCGTGGGCATCCGGGCCAACCGGGAGAAGATGCGCCACAATCTCCACAATTCCCTGATGCTGGTGACGGCGCTGAACCCCTACATCGGTTATGAAAACGCGGCAAAGACCGCCAAGAAAGCATATAAAGAGAACATCTCCCTGAAAGAGGCCTGCGTGGCCCTGGGCTTCCTCACCGAGGCGCAGTTTGATGAGGTGTTCCACCCTGAACAGATGATCTGAGGAGGACGCGATGACATATTCCTATTTTCCCGGCTGCACCCTCAAGACCCGGGCCAAGGACCTGGATCGCTGGGGCCGCGAAGCCATGGAGGCGCTGGGGATTACCCTGGAAGAGCTGCCCGAGTGGCAGTGCTGCGGCGCGGTTTACCCCATTGCCCGGGATGAGATCGCTTTGCGCCTCTCCTCGGTCCGGGCGCTGGCGGCGGCACGGGATTTGGGCCGGCCCCTGGTCACGCTCTGCTCCGCCTGTCACCACGTCATTAAGCGGGTCAACGGCGATATGCAGCACGATGAGACCATCTGCGACCGGGCCAACAATTACTTAAAGCTGGACAATCCCTACCACGGCGAAGCCCAGGTACTGCACTATCTGGAGGTCCTGCGGGACAGCGTGGGCTTTGACAAGCTCAAAGAAAAGGTGGTCAAGCCCCTGACCGGGCGGAAGATCGGCGCCTATTACGGCTGCCTTCTGCTCCGGCCCAGCAGCGAGCTGGCCTTTGACGACCCGGAAAATCCCACCATCATCGAGGACTTCCTCCGGGCCATCGGCGCGGAGCCGGTCATTTACGCCCAGCGCAATGAGTGCTGCGGCGGCTATGTCACCCTGGAGAACCGGGACTTTGCCAAAAAGCGGGTGGCCGCTGTGCTGGATAACGCCGCCGCCCTGGGGGCGGAAGCCTTGGTCACGGCCTGCCCGCTGTGTATGTACAATCTCAGAGAGAACGGCGGCACCATGCCGATCTATTATTTCACCGAGCTTCTGGCGGAAGCTCTGGGGATCAAGGAGGCGGAGGCATGAGAGACTCCATCGAAACCATCCGCCGGATCTCCGGCGTCAATCCCTTGAAGTGCATGAAGTGCGGCAAATGCACCGCCACCTGTCCCGCTTACGACGAGATGGAGTACCATCCCCATCAGTTTGTGGACATGGTGGTCAATGACCGCCTGGAGGAGCTGATGTCCTCCAAGGGAATCTATCTTTGCCTGAGCTGCTTTGCCTGCATCGAGCGCTGTCCCCGGGGCGTCAAGCCCGGCGCGCTGGTGGAGACCGTCCGGCTGAGCGTCATCCGCCAGCAGGATCAAAACCATCTCAAACCGCAGGATATTCCCGCGCTGCTGGAGGAGGCCCTGCCCCAACAGGCCGTCACCAGCGCGCTGCGCAAATATAGAAGGTAAGGAGGAGAACCATGCAGAGAATTGGCGTATTTGTGTGCTGGTGCGGCAGCAATATCGCCGCCACCGTGGACGTGGAGGCCGTGGCGGAGGCCCTGTCCCACGAGGCCGGCGTGGTGTTCTCCACCAACTACCAGTATATGTGTTCCCAGGCGGGCCAGGAGCTGATCCAGGACACCATCCGCGAGCAAAAGCTCACCGGCGTGGTCATCTGCTCCTGCTCTCCCCGGATGCACGAGAATACCTTCCGCAAGACCTGTGAGCGGGCTGGCATCAACCCCTATATGGTGGAGATTGCCAACATCCGTGAGCAGTGTTCTTGGATTCACAAGGACAAGGCCGTCGGTACGGAAAAGGCCATTATTTTGGGCCGGGCCGCCATCGCGAAAGTCCTGCTCAACGCGCCGCTGACCGCCGGCACCAGCCCCGTGGTCAAGCGGGCGCTGGTCATCGGCGGCGGCATCGCCGGCATCCAGACGGCGCTGGACATCGCCGACGCCGGCTTCCCGGTGGACATCGTCGAGAAGGAGCCCACCATCGGCGGCAAGATGACCCAGATCGACAAGACCTTCCCGACCCTGGACTGCGCGGCCTGTATCCTCACCCCCAAGATGGTGGACGCCGCCCAGAACGAGAATATCAAAATCTACGCCTACTCCCAGGTGGAGGCCGTCAAGGGCTTCGTGGGCAACTTCACCGTTACCATCCGCCGCAAGGCCCGGTACGTGGATGAGACCAAGTGTACCGGCTGCGGCCTCTGCACTGAGAAGTGTCCCCAGAAGAAGGTGCCCAACGCCTTCAACTTAGGGCTGGACACCCGGCGGGCCATTTACATCCCCTTCGCCCAGGCGGTGCCGAAGATCGCCACCATCGACGCGGACTACTGCACCATGCTCAAAACCGGCAAGTGCGGCGTTTGCTCCAAGGTCTGCACCGCCGGCGCCATTGACTATAAGCAGCAGGACACCTTGGTGGAAGAGCAGTACGGCGCCATTGTTGTGGCGACGGGCTATAACCCCATCAAGCTGGACCAGTTCGACGAGTTCGCTTACTCCCAGTCGCCGGACGTGGTGACGTCCCTGGAGCTGGAGCGGCTGATGAACGCGGCCGGCCCCACCGGCGGCACGCTGCTGCGGCCCTCGGACAAGACGCACCCCCACACCCTGGTGTTTGTGCAGTGTGTGGGCTCGCGCTGCGACGGCGGCGAGAAGGGCAAGCCCTACTGCTCCAAGATCTGCTGCATGTACACCGCCAAGCACGCCATGCTGATCCGGGAGAAGTACCCGGACACCGAGGTATACGTCTTCTACATCGACGTCCGTACCCCCGGCAAGAACTTCGACGAGTTTTACCGCCGGGCTGTGGAGGAGTACGGCGTCCACTACATCAAGGGCATGGTCGGCAAGGTCACGCCCCAGAACGGCAAGCTCTATGTCCAGGCCGCCGACCTCTTGGGCGGCCAGCAGCTGAAGATCGAGGCCGACATGGTGGTGCTGGCCGCGGCCATCGAGCCGGACAAGTCCGCCCGGCCTCTGGCGACGATGCTCACCGCCTCCATGGACACCAACGATTTCTTCACCGAGGCGCACCCCAAGCTGCGGCCTGTGGAGAGCCCCACGGCGGGTATCTTCCTCTCCGGCGCTTGCCAGGGTCCCAAGGATATCCCCGAGACCGTGGCCCAGGCCGGAGCCGCCGCCAGCAAGGTCATCGGCCTCCTGGTGAAGGATCACCTCACCTGCAATCCCTGCGTGGCCGAGAGCAATGAGCTGATGTGCAACGGCTGCTCCGCCTGCGAAAAGGTCTGTCCCTACGGCGCGATTTCCTACATCGACAAGGACTTCCGCGGCCCGGGCCGCACCACGCTCAAGCGGCGGGTGGCCCAGGTCAACCCGGCTGTCTGCCAGGGCTGCGGCGCCTGCACGGTGGCTTGCCCCTCCGGGGCCATGGACCTCAAGGGCTTCTCCAATGCGCAAATTATGGCGGAGGTGGATGCGATATGCAAGTAAACGGACAGTTTCAACCGACCATTGTGGCCTTTTGCTGCAACTGGTGTTCCTATGCCGGCGCCGATCTCTCCGGCACCAACCGCCTGCAATATCCCGCCAACGTGAAGATCATCCGCATTCCCTGCTCCTGCCGGCTGAACCCGATGTTCATTCTCCGGGCCTTCCAGCGGGGCGCCGACGGTGTGATCCTCTGCGGCTGCCACCCCGGCGACTGCCACTACACCACCGGCAACTACTATGCCCGCCGGAGAATGACGCTCCTCTTCAATATGCTGGAGTATCTGGGCATTGAGCGGGACCGGACCAGGGTGGAGTGGGTCTCCGCCGCCGAGGGCGCCAAGTTTGCCGCCACCATGAACGACTTTGTCGAGACCATTACCCGTCTGGGCGAGAATAAGAGACTGGAGGATCTGCGATGCAAGAGCAAGTGAGAGCAAAAGCCATTGAGCTGCTGCAAAGCGGAACCTGCGACCGGATTCTCGGCTGGAAAACCGGCGAGTTCTTCTATGACGTGACCCCGGCGGTGTTCACCACCGTGGAGGAGATCGAAAAGGACCTGGTCTACAACGCCTTTTGCGGCGCGAACTTTTCCAAGTATCTGATTGCCGAGAGCCGCAAGGGCGGCAAGATCGGCGCGTTCTTGAAGCCCTGCGACACCTACTCCTTCCAGCAGCTTCTGAAGGAGCATCGCATCTGGCGGGAGAATACCTACATCGTGGGCCTCAGCTGTCCTGGTATGTGCGACATGGACAAGATTCGCGAGGCCGGGATCAAGGGTGTCACCGGCGGCGATTTCACCGGAGAAACCCTCTCCTTTGAGACGCTCTACGGGCAGCAGGAGATCGCCCGGGAGGCCGTGCTGGCTGAGCGGTGCAAGTTCTGTAAGAGCAAAAAGCTGGTGATTTTCGACGAGCTGCTGGGCGAACAGGGCGAAGAGCGGGAAACGGGCCGCTTCGACGAGGTGGAGCGGCTGGAGGCCATGACGGCGGAGGAGCGCTTCGCCTTCTGGCAGCAGGAGCTCTCCAAGTGCATCCGCTGCAATGCCTGCCGCAATGTCTGTCCTGCGTGCAGCTGCGAAAAGTGCGTCTTCGACAACCCAAAATCCGGCGTGGAGAACAAGGCTGCCGCCAACAGCTTTGAGGAGCAGCTGTTCCATGTGATTCGGGCTTTCCACGTGGCGGGCCGCTGCACCGACTGCGGCGAATGCTCCCGAGTCTGTCCGCAGCACATCCCGCTGCATCTCTTAAACCGCAAGTTCATCAAGGATATCAACGAGATCTACGGCCCCTACCAGGCCGGCGCCGATCCCGATACCCGCCCGCCGCTGCTGAACTTCAACCAGGGCGACCCGGAACCGAAGAGGGGGGATGTAGGATGAAGAAAATCGCCGTTTCCGCGCTGCCGCAGCTGCTGGAGGCCATGGCCGCGCAGCAGGCGTTGTATCTGCCGGTCCAGCAGGGGAGAAGTGCCCAGTTCACCCGGTATGAGTCGGGCATGGAGCTTTCCGAAGCCCTCAACACGGGCCGCAGTGCCAAGGACCTCTTCTTCCCCCAGGTGGAGAATCTGGTGGACTTCAAGGTGACGGGCAAGGCCATCGAAGTCATTGAGAGCCGGGACGTGGGCGAGGACTTCATCCTCTTCGGCGTCCGCGCCTGTGACTGCCGCAGCTTTGATATCCTGGATCGTGTCTTCCTGGGAGACCCCAAGGACACCTATTATGAGAACCGCCGCAGCCACGCCACGGTCATCACCCTGGCCTGCGGCGCGCCGGAGGAGACCTGCTTCTGCACCGTCTTCGGCATCGACCCGGCGGATCCCGCCGGGGACGTCACCGCCTGGAAGGCGGGCCAGTGGCTGTGCCTCCGGGCCAATACCAAGAAGGGTGAGAAGCTCCTGGCGTCTCTGCCCATGCTACAGAACGGCGGCGAGGACGCCGTGGTGGCTGCTCAAGCTGCCATCCACGCCATCACGGAAAAGCTGCCCCTCAAGGACCTGAACCTCACCGGCTTTGACGGCGACCACCTGATGGAGAAGTTCAATTCTCCCCAGTGGGCGCAGCTCTCCGAGAGCTGCCTGGGCTGCGGCAGCTGCACCTTCGTTTGCCCCACCTGCCAGTGCTACGACATCAAGGACTTCAACACCGGCCATGAGATCAAGCGCTTCCGCTGCTGGGACAGTTGTATGTACTCTGATTTCACCATGATGGCCCACGGCACCAACCGCCCCACCCAGCTGGAGCGGTTCCGCCAGCGGTTCATGCACAAGCTGGTCTACTTCCCGGCCAATAATGAGGGGATTTATGGCTGCGTCGGCTGCGGTCGGTGCCTGCAAAAATGCCCCATTTCCATGAACATCGTCAAGGTCATCAAAACACTGGGGGAGGGAGCGCAATGAGTTTGAAACGAGATCCCCTGATTCCCATGATCGGCGTCGTCACCGATGTCCGCACCGACACGCCGGACGTCAAGACCTTCCGGGTGGTGGGGCTGGACGGGAAAAAGCCCTTTGCGCATATCCCCGGCCAGTGCGCGATGCTGAGTATGCCCGGCATTGGCGAGGCGCTGTTCTCCATTACTTCCTCACCCACCAACGAGGATTACTTGGAGTTCTCCATCAAAAAATGCGGCTGTGTCACAACCTGGCTCCATGAGATCGAGCCAGGCCAGCAGGTGACTATCCGGGGCCCCTACGGTAACGGTTTCCCGGTGGACACAGAGCTGAAAGGTAAGGATCTCCTGATCATCGCCGGCGGAATCGGCCTGGCGCCGGTTCGCTCCGTCATCAACTACGTCCGGGCCAACCGGTCAAACTACGGCACGCTGGATATCGTCTACGGTTCCCGGAGCAAGGAGGACCTGGTGGACTACCAGGAGATATTGGACGAGTGGATGGCCGAGGACGGCATCAACGTCCACTTGACCATTGACCGGGAGCAGCCCGATTGGGACGGCCACGTGGGCTTCGTGCCCAACTACGTCAAGGAGCTGAACTTCGACACTTCCAAGACCGTGGTTATGTGCGGCCCGCCCATCATGATCAAGTTTACCCTGGCCGGCCTGGAGGAGCTGGGCTTTCAGCGGGATCAGGTGTATACCACCTTTGAGCTGAAAATGAAATGCGCCCTGGGCAAATGCGGCCGGTGCAACATCGGCGACAAGTACGTCTGCAAGGATGGCCCCGTCTTCCGCCTGGATCAGATGACAGAACTGCCGGACGAGTATTAAGGAGAAATATCGATGGAACAAATGGTGAATGTTTTTCTTTTCGGCAAGCGCTACCAGGTGCCGGCCAGCGCCACCATTATGGAGGCCATGGAGTATGCCGGCTATCAGCTGGTCCGGGGCTGCGGCTGCCGCAATGGCTTCTGCGGCGCCTGTGCCACCCTCTACCGAATTGCCGGGGATCGGGAGCTGCACGCGTGTCTTGCCTGCTCCACCCAGGTGCAGGACAATATGTATGTGGCCACGCTGCCCTTCTTCCCCCTGGTGAAAGAGGTCTATGACATCGAGAAGGTCAAGCCCACCGAGCAGATTATGATGCAGCTCTATCCCGAAATCTATTCCTGCGTCGGCTGCAACGCCTGCACCAAGGCCTGTCCCCAGAGCCTCAATGTCATGCAGTACATTGCCTACGCCCAGCGGGGCGAATATGAAAAGTGCGCCGAGGAGTCCTTTGACTGCGTCATGTGCGGCATCTGCTCCTCCCGCTGCCCGGCGGGGATTTCCCATCCCCAGGTGGCTATGCTGGCCCGCCGGCTCAATGGTAAGTATCTGGCGCCCCACTGCGACCATCTGGACGCGCGGATCGCGGAGATCGAACGGGGCGACTATGTGCCGCTGATTGAGGCGCTGATGGAGAAGCCTCTGGAGGAGATCCAGGCGCTCTACAACAACCGCGAGATTGAGAAATAAGGAGGCTGCAACCATGTATCAAGACGCAATCATGCGGGAATCCGCAGAAAAAGTGGCGGCGGCCCGGGCGGAAAACGTCAAGCTGGACCCTCGCCGCATGACGGCGGAGGAGAAGGACCAGCTTCTGAAAGAGTTCCACCCTGATTATCGGGCGGAGAAGTTCGCGGTTTTGCAGGTAGGTCCCAACAAGGGCGAAAAAGTGCCCACCGAGCTGGCGGCGCTGCTCCAGGCCAACTCCCGTATCACCGCCGGCCAGATCGATCTCGCCAAGCCCGATTACGAGTGCGATGTGCTGGTCATCGGCGGCGGCGGCGCCGGTACTTCCGCGGCGATCGAGGCCCACCAGAGCGGCGCCAAGGTCATGGTCGTCACCAAGCTTCGCATGGGCGACGCCAACACCATGATGGCCGAGGGCGGCATCCAGGCCGCCGATAAGCCCGGCGACTCTCCGGCTCAGCACTTCCTGGACGCCTACGGCGGCGGCCACTTCGCCGCGCAGAAGGATCTCCTCTGCAAGCTGGTTTCCGACGCGCCCGAGGCCATCCGCTGGCTCAGCGACCTGGGCGTGGAGTTTGACAAGGCGCCCGACGGCACCATGATCACCACCCACGGCGGCGGTACCTCCCGCAAGCGGATGCACGCCGCCAAGGACTACTCCGGCGCCGAGATCATGCGGACGCTGCGGGATGAGGTTCTCAACCGCGAGATTCCCGTGGTGGATTTCACCGCCGCCATTGAGTTGGTGCTGGACCAGCAGGGCCGCTGCTGCGGCGCTGTCCTCCTCAATATGGAGACCAGAGAGCTGAAGCTGGCCCTGGCCAAGACCGTGATCCTGGCCACCGGCGGCGCCGGGCGGCTCCACTACCAGGGCTTCCCCACCTCCAACCACTACGGTGCCACCGCCGACGGCCTGATTCTTGCCTACCGTGTCGGCGCGCAGCTCCTGTATCCCGATACCCTCCAGTACCATCCCACCGGCGCGGCTTTCCCGGCTCAGATTTTCGGCGCGCTGGTCACAGAAAAGGTCCGCTCCCTGGGCGCTATGCTGATCAACGCCAACGGCGAGGCCTTTATGAACCCGCTGGAGACCCGGGACGTCTCCGCCGCGTCCATCATCCGGGAGTGTTCCGCCCGGGGCAACGGCGTCAAGACGCCCGCAGGCTACGCCGTCTGGCTGGATACGCCCATGATCGAGATCAAGAACGGCGAGGGCACCATTGCCAAGCGCATTCCCGCCATGATGCGGATGTTCGGCAAGTACGGCATTGACATCCGTAAGGAGCCGATTCTGGTCTATCCTACGCTCCACTACCAGAACGGCGGTGTGAAGATCACGGTGGATGGCCAGAGTATGGTGGAGAACCTGTTCGTGGCCGGCGAGGCTGTCGGAGGCATCCATGGCCGCAACCGCCTGATGGGCAACAGCCTGCTGGACGTCATCGTCTTTGGTCGCAACGCCGGCAAGCATGCCGCGGCCAAGAGCCGCGATGTGGTGCCCGGCACGCCCACGCTGGCGCATATCGATGCCTTCCGCAAGATGCTGGAGGAGGCCGGTATCGAGACCGACGCCGTCTCTCCTAAACTGCTGCCGGACTATGCCCGCAGAGAAAATGTGCTGAAATAAGATACAGCATCAGGGCGCGAGAAATGATTTGACGGCTTTTGCCTCCCTACAAGGAGGCAAAAGCCGTCAGACCGCGCCCATTTGACGGGGCTGATCGCTTCGCCAAATTACAGTATGAAAGGTTGAATGAACCATGACTGTCGCTGAAATTCTCGAAACTCTGATGATTATTTCCTTTGGTATCTCCTGGCCGCTCAACATTCTCAAGTCCTACCGCAGCCGGACCACCAAGGGCAAGAGCCTTCCCTTTACGCTGTTCATCCTCTTCGGCTATATCTGCGGCATTATTTCCAAAATTCTGTTGAAGAACTTCAATCTGGCCTTCTGGTTCTATATCCCCAATATCATCATGGTTTCCATCGACGTCTGCCTCTATTTCCGCAACCTCAAGCTGGATCAGGCAGCCGACGCCGCCAAGCGCTGAACCATATACGCAATTTTCATCCGGTGCAGTCTTCCTCACTGCACCGGATTTCTTTTAGGCTGGTCCATGATGATCCCGCCCACCCACAGGGGGCGGCTACGCCACTGCGCGCTTTTCCAGCTTCAGCGTCTTGACGAATACCAGCGACAGGAAGGTGGCAATAGACCAGCCGATGGGCCAGGCGCACCAGATGCCGGTGGAGCCGAAGAGGGCGGAGAGGGTGGCTGCCAGCACCACCCGAAGAATCAGGTCTGTAAAGGTGCCGATCATAAACTGGGTCATGGCGCCGGTGCCCCGAAGGATGCCGTCGGCCACCAGCTTGACCGACACGGCGAAGTAGAAGGGCGACAAGATTCGCAGGAAGATCAGGCCTGTGTCCATGGCGGCCTGGGAGGGATTCTCCAAAAACAGCAGCAGCAGCCACCGACCGGCGAAGAAATAGGCCACAGCCAGCGGAACGCACAGCGCCCAGACCATCTTGGTGCCGGCGCGGAAGCCCTGGCGGATTCGATCCAGCTTCCAGGCTCCCAGGTTCTGGGCCGCAAAGTTGCTGACGCCGTTGCCCAGGGTGGTGAAGGAGGTGACGACCAGGTTGTTGAGCTTCACCGCCGCGGAGTAGCCGGCGATGACGCCGGGTCCGTAGCCGTTGATGACGCCCTGGATGATGATGTTGCCCACGGAAATAAAGCTCTGCTGCAAAATGCTGGGTACCGCAATTCTGCCGATGCGTCCCAGCATGGGCCAGGAGAAGAGCGGCACAGGCCCGGCCACGAGAATGGCCTTCAGCCGCCGCAGTACCACCACCACAGCCAGCACGCAGCTGATGCCCTGGCAGAGGAAGGTGGCCCAGGCCACACCGGCCACGCCCATTTGGAAGGCCGTGACGAACAGAATGTCCACCGCGATGTTGGCCGTGGAGGAGGCTGCCAGGAAGTAGAAGGGCGTCTTGGAGTCTCCCAGAGCGGAGAAAATGCCTGTCGCGATGTTGTAGAAGAACAGGAAGGGCAGTCCGTAGAGGTAGATGTTCAAATAGAGCAGGCTGTCAGCCATCAGCTCCTGGGGCGTCTGGATCAGCAGCAGGAGCTGCCGGCCCAGCAGCAGGCCCAGGGCCATCAGTACCAGGCAGAGGATGCCGCTGGCGATGCCCGCCGTGGAGACGGCAGTTTTCATCTCCCGATGCTCCTTCGCTCCGAAGAGCTGGGAGACAATTACGGAGCAGCCGATGTTGCAGCCGAAGGCGAAGGCCAGGAAGATCAGCGTGATCTCGTAGCTGTTGCCCACCGAGGCCAGGGCGTTCTCGCCCACGAACCGTCCGGCTACCAGACTGTCGGCAATGTTATAGAGCTGCTGGAATACGATGCTGCCGAAGAGCGGCAGGCAGAATTTCCACAGAACGCTGCTGGGCTTTCCTGTGGTGAGGTCTTGATTCATCGGTGTCATCTCCTGTCTGATGGCAAGAGGCTTGCGCCCCGCTGCCTCAGGTATTATACTAAGAGCAGCAAAATATGTACAATGTATATTTCTACTGGCTGGTATGTAATTTTGACATAGCAGGAGGAGATGCCCATGGCGGTATCCTACGATTTATACCGGATATTTTATGCCGTGGCCCAGGCGGGGAGCCTGACCCACGCGGCGCAGGCCCTCCACAGCAACCAGCCCAACGTGACCCGGGCCATTCAGAATCTGGAGCAAGAGCTGGGAACGGCGCTCTTTCTCCGGTCCAACCGGGGCGTGACGCTGACCGCTGAGGGAGAGCGGCTTTTCCACCATGTCCAGGCGGCGCAGGCGCACCTGGAAGCAGGGGAGCGGGAGCTGCTGAGCGGACGGCGCCTGAAGAGCGGGCTCGTCACCATCGGCGCCACGGAGACGGCGCTGCACACCATGCTTCTGCCGGTGCTGGGGCGGTTCCACCGGGCCTATCCCGGAATCCGGCTGCGGATCACCAACCATCCCACGCCCGAGGCCCTGGAGGAGCTGCGGGCCGGACGGGTGGAGCTGGCCCTGGTCAGCTCGCCGGAGCATTTGGGGCAGCTCCACAGAGAGACGCTTTCGGTCTTCCGGGACGTGGTGGTGGGGGACGCCGCCTTTGCACCGTTGGCGCGCCGGCCCCTGTCTTTGGAGGAATTGCTGGAGCAGCCCCTGGTCTTTTTGGGCCAGGAGACCCAGGCCTATGGGCTATACCAATCTTTTTTTGCGGCCCGGGGCTTGGTGTTCGCACCGGACCTCCAGGTGGATACCACCGGCCAGATTTTACCCATGGTCCTGGGTGGCTTGGGCCTGGGTTTCCTGCCCCAGCGATTGGCAGCGCCGGAGCTGACAGCGGGCCGCGTGGTGGAAATCCGGCTGACGGAGCCGCTGCCGGAGCGAAACGTCTGCCTGGTGACGGACCCGGCCCGTCCCCTGAGTCCGGCGGCGGGAACCCTCTGCCAGATGCTGCTGGAAGAGCGGGACAGGCCCGGAAAGGAGAGAACGCAATGAATCAGGATTTGACCCGGGGCCCCATCACCCGGGGGCTGCTGCGCTTTGCGTGGCCGTTTATGGTGGGAAATCTCTTGCAGCAGCTTTATAATGTGGTGGATACGCTGATCGTCGGGCGATACCTGGGCAGCGACGCCCTGGGAGCCGTGGGGTCCTCTTATACGCTGATGACCTTTTTGACCTCCATTCTCCTGGGCCTCTCCATGGGCAGCGGCGTCTTCTTCTCCATCTGCTGCGGCCAGCGGCAGATGGAGCGGCTGCGGCGGGGGATGGTGCTGTCCTTTGGCCTGATCGCGGCGGTTACGGCGGTTCTCAACGCCGCAGTTTTTTTGCTGCTCCAGCCGATTTTGACGCTTCTGCAGGTGCCGGCTTCGCTGCGGGACTTGATGGGGACGTACCTCTTTGTCATTTTCTTCGGAATTGCTGCCACCTTTCTCTATAACTACTTCGCCTGCCTGCTCCGGGCCTTGGGCAATTCTTTGGCGCCTCTGATCTTCCTAGCGGTGTCGGCCCTGCTGAACATCGGCCTGGATTTACTGTTTGTGCTGGTGTTTTCCTGGGGCGTCGCCGGCGCGGCGGCGGCCACGGTGATTGCCCAGTATGTGGCGGGGCTGGGCCTGGCGGTCTATGCCTTCGTCTGCTGTCCTGCCATCCGCCTGCGGCGGACGGATTTTGCCTATGACCGGCGGGATATGCGGGAGATTTTGCGCCTTTCCAGCCTCACCTCCGTGCAGCAGTCGGTGATGAACTTCGGTATTCTGATGGTGCAGGGCCGGGTTAATTCCTTTGGCCCGGCGGTGATGGCGGCCTTTGCGGCGGCTGTAAAGATCGATTCCTTTGCCTATATGCCGGTGCAGGATTTCGGCAATGCGTTTTCCACCTTCGTAGCTCAGAATTTCGGCGCGGGGCAGGAGAAGCGGATTCGCGCGGGAATCCGCAGCGCCGTGGCCACGGCGGCGATCTTCGGCGCCGCCCTTTCCCTGGCTGTGTTCCTGCTGGCCCGGCCGTTGATGCTGCTGTTCGTCCGGCCGGAGGAGACGGAGATTTTGGCCGTCGGCGTGGCGTATCTGCGCATTGAGGGGAGCTTTTACTGCCTGATTGGCTTTTTGTTCCTGCTGTATGGCTATTACCGTGCCATGGGACGGCCCGGAATGTCGGTGGTGCTGACGGTGATCTCCCTGGGCACCCGGGTGGCCCTGGCCTATGGCCTCTCGGCCATTCCCGCCATCGGCGTCACCGGCATCTGGGTTTCAGTGCCCATTGGGTGGCTGCTGGCGGATCTGGTGGGCTTTGGAGGCGACCGGCGGCTGCTGGGCCGGACGCCCCGGCAGGATGCCCCGGCGCCTTGACCACTTGACGCCGCTTTTCCACCACTGGCCGGATTTGCCGCGACAACGCAGGACGTCTGTGCTATGCTGATGGCACAAGGAGGGAAAACCATGAGAATTATCTTGGAAGAAGGGGCAAACCCGGAGCTGGAGTTGGTCATCCGCGGCGACCTCCAGGATCCACAGATACCGCGGCTGATGGAGGCGCTTCAGTGCTGCGGAGGAATGTCGAAGCTCTTCCTCTACGCGCAGGAGCGGGAATATATCCACCGGGCCGAGGAGATTGATTACTTTGAGGCCGCCGGAGACCGGGTCTACGCGCACCTGGGGAACCAAGTCCTGGAGGTACGCCACAAGCTCTACGCATTGGCGGAGGGACTCTACGGGAAGGGCTTTGTCCAGATCAGTAAGGGCGTGGTGGTCAATACGGCCCAGGTAGCCTCCGTGGCCGCGGAGTTTTCGGGAAACTATGTGGTGCATCTCAAGAATCAGACCCGCCTTTCTCTCTCCCGTAAGTACGTCAAGCAATTTCGTCAGTATATTTTGGAGGTAGCGAAATGAACTGGAAACAAGTATGGATCAGGGCGAGAACGGGGCTGTTGGTTGGAATGCTGGTGCAGCTGATTCTGCTGTGGTCTATGCAGGATACTTATGGAAGCGCCCTGGAGATCACCGTCTGGATGGGCGCCTCGGTGATCTACGGCGTGGCCAGCGGCCTTTTTGACCAGGAGCGGCTGAACCTGCTGGCGGCGACGGCGCTGCACTTCCTGCTCTCCTACGCTGTCACCGTGGCGGCGTGTATGGTACTCGGCTATGGGGAGACCCTTTTGGCGTGCGCCCTGGGCTGCCTTCCGCTTTTTTTGGTTCTTTACGTGCTGATCTATTTGGGCATCACCATTGCGGTGCGGATTCAGATGAAAAAAATCAATGAAAAGCTCCAGAAATAGCGAGCAAAACGGAAGCGCCGGACGCATTCGCGTCCGGCGCTGGCCCTTTATAACCGATCAATAGCCGGGCTTGCCCAGCAGGTGGAACATATTCTTCTTGTAGGCTTCGACGCCGGGCTGGTTGAAGGGGTTGACGCCGGACATATAGCCCGACACGCCGCAGGCGAACTCAAAGAAGTAGATGAGCCGGCCCACTTCCTCGGCGCAGATCTTGGGCAGATGCAGGACGGACACAGGCACACCGCCGTCGATATGGGCGGCCCGGGTGGCCTCCATGGCCTTGGTGTTGACGTAGCTCAGCTCTCGGCCGGCCAGGTAGTTGAGACCGTCCAGGTTGGCCTCGTCGCCGGGAACCACCACGGAGGCGTCCACGTTGTCGAAGAAGACCACAGTCTCCTGGAGGAAGCGCTCGCCGTCCTGGATATACTGGCCCATGGAGTGGAGATCAGCGGTCAGATCCACAGAGGCGGGGAAGATGCCGACGCCGTCCTTGCCCTCGGATTCACCGTAGAGCTGCTTCCACCACTCGGCCATAAACCGGAAGGCAGGCTCATAGGCGGCCAGCACTTCCACCTTCTTGCCCTGGCCATAGAGAGCCTGGCGCTGGGCGGCGTACTGCGCGGCTACGGAGTTGACGCCCTGGGCCATGCAGTCCTCCCGCTCTTTGGCGGCGCCTGCCATCAGGGCCTCGATGTCGATACCGGCCACGGCGATGGGCAGGAGACCCACGGCGGTCAGCACGCTGTAGCGTCCGCCCACGTCGTCGGGCACCACGAAGGTCTCGTAGCCCTCTTGGGTGGCCATGGTTTTCAGAGCGCCGCGAGCCTTGTCGGTGGTGGCATAGATGCGGCCCTTAGCGGCCTCTTTGCCGTACTTCTTCTCCAGCAGCTCCTTGAAGAGACGGAAGGCGATGGCGGGCTCGGTGGTGGTGCCGGACTTGGAAATGACATTGATGGAGAAGTCCTTGCCCTCCAGCATGGCGACAGTGTCCATCACGGCGTCGGCGGAGAGGCCGTTGCCGATGAAATAGACCTCGGGGTCGTCCTTGCAGAGAACGTTGTGGTTGGGCCCTTTGATCAGCTCGATCACGGCGCGGGCGCCCAGGTAGGAGCCGCCGATGCCGATGACCACCAGAGCCTGGGAGTCGCTGCGGATTTTCTGCGCGGCGGCCTGGATGCGGGCAAATTCCTCCTTGTCGTAGTTGACCGGCAGATTGACCCAGCCGATGAAGTCATTACCGGCGCCGGTGCCGTTGACCAGGGTTTGGATGGCAGCCTCGCAGGCGGCCTGGTTGATGGCTGCGCCGAAGCTGGCGGCGCCGGTACGATCCAATTGCAGCATAATGTTATGATCCTCCTAAAGTGTTGTTGGTTACGAGTAGTGTTCCATGGCGTTGCTTCCCAGCATGGCGGCGCCGATGACACCGGCGTCGTTGCCCATGACGGCGGGGACGATCTTGGCGAAGTCCCCGTAGAAGCACTTCTTGGCCACGTTCTCCCGGAGCGGGGCGAAGAGGAACTCTCCGGCATGGCATAGGCCACCGCCCAGGGCGATGACCTCCGGGTCCAGCAGATGGATCATGGAGATACAGGCGGAGCCCAGGTAGTCGATATAGCTGTTGAACACAGCCAGCGCGGTCTTGTCGCCCTCCTTGGCGCAGTCCACCACCAGCTTGGCGTCGATGGCAGAGGCGTCGCCGTTGGACTTGGCGAAGAGCAAGCTCTTGGGATGCTCCTCCATGGCTTTGGCGCCGGCGCGGCCCAGAGCGGAGGCGGAGCAGTAGGACTCAATGCAGCCCAGGTTGCCGCAGGTGCAGGGGATGCCGCCAGCCACCAGTGGCATATGGCCCAGCTCCACGCCCTGGCCCTTGCCGCCGGTGAACATTCTGCCGCCCAGAATCAGGCCGCCGCCCACGCCGGTGCCCAGGGTAAAGAGAACGGCGGTCTTGCAGCCCCGGAAGGCGCCCTTGCCTAACTCCGCCAGACACGCGCCGTCAGCATCGTTGGCAAGGAAGACGGGGGTCTTGCAAAAGTGAGACTGGAGCTGTGCTTTCAGGGGAACGTTGTGAAAGTTGAGGTTGTAAGCGTTGAGAACCGTGGAGCCGGTGGCGTCGATACTGCCGGGGACGATAACGCCCACGCTGTCCAAGCTGTCCTCGGTCAGGCCTTTGAGGGCCAGCAGCTTGTGGCACTCCGCCGCGATGCGCTCAGCTACCTGCGCACCGTCCAGATGGGGGAAGGGGATGGAGATACGCGAGACGATTTCCAGCGCATCGTCCACCAGGCCGATTTTGATATTGGTACCGCCGATGTCCACACCGATTTGGTACATACAATCACTCCTTGCCTTGTGAATTCCATTGGTGTCTTTTCTATTATCCTCCAAAAGGCCACCCCCGTCAAGGAAAATGTTCCAGTGCCGTTGGCTTTTTCTCGGTTCTGTGGTAGAATAGCCGCATGGCGGCTATTCTACTTATCATTTCAAGTCCTTTTTCTCGCCCCTGGCGTGGCAAGAAAAGGATGGCTGATGATACCATACTTATATCCTGTCCATTTATGAGGAGGCAGAACGATGTCTGTGCTTGATACGATGAACCCCCAACGGGTGATGCACTATTTTGCGGAAATTTGCGCCATTCCCCACGGCTCCGGCAACACCCAGGCCCTGAGCAACTACTGCGCGGCCTTCGGCAGAAGCCACGGCCTGGAGGTCTATCAGGACGAGGCTGGGAACGTGGTGCTGATCAAAGCGGCGTCGCCGGGCTATGAGGATGTCCCCGCTGTAATTGTCCAGGGCCACCTGGACATGGTCTGTGACCGGGAGCCGGGCTGTGACCTGGATATGACCCGAGAGGGACTGCGTCTGCGGACCGACGGGGCCTACGTCTGGGCCGAGGGAACTACCCTGGGCGGAGACGACGGCATCGCCGTGGCCATGGCGCTGGCGGCACTGGAGGCGGAGGATCTGCCCCATCCCCGGCTGGAGGTGGTGCTGACCACCGGCGAGGAGATCGGCATGCTGGGCGCCGTGGAGCTGGAACCCGCGATGCTGCAGGGCCGAATGATGCTCAACATCGATTCCGAGGTGGAGGGCGTCTTCACCGTGTCCTGCGCCGGCGGCGTGCGGGCCACCAGCCACGTGCCGGTGGCGTATGAGACGGTCAACGGCGTCTTCTGCGGCGTGATCATCAAGGGACTCATCGGCGGTCACTCCGGCGTGGAGATCCACAAGGGCCGGGCCAACGCAAACCTTCTGATGGGCCGCGTCCTCAGCGCCCTCACGGCCGAGCTGCCGGTCCATCTGGCCGCCGTCGTCGGCGGCCAGGCCGACAACGCCATTGCCAATGAGTGCGTCGCGACCATGGTGATCCGGGAGGCGGACGTGGAGCGGGCCGCGGCCATCGTCGCCGCTCTGGGCGAGGCCTTCCGCAGGGAGTACCAGACCGCCGACCCCGGGCTGACGGTGGAGTGGCGGCAGGACCCCCGGGCCGAGGACCACGAGGCCGTCACCACGGCGGAATCAGCCCGCCGCGTGGCCGACGCCCTGCTGCTCCTGCCCCACGGCATCCAGACCTGGAGCATGGATATCCCCGGCCTGGTCCAGACCAGCCTGAACCTGGGTGTCGCCCGGATGGCTGCCGGGGAGCTGACCGCTACCTTTGCCGTCCGCAGCAGCCTGGCTTCGGAGAAGGCGTGGGTCTGTGACCGCATCGAGCGCTTGACATCCCTGCTGGGCGGCCATGTCTCCTATGTGGGGGACTACCCGGCCTGGGAGTACCAGAAGGACTCGCCCCTGCGGGATTTGGTGACGGACGTCTACCGCCGCCAGTACGGCCGGGAGCCGGTGATCGAGGCCATCCATGCCGGCCTGGAGTGCGGCGTCTTCGCCGGAAAGCTGCCGGGCCTCCAGTGCATCTCCTTTGGTCCCAACCTCTTGGAGATTCACACTGTGCGGGAAAAGATGGACGTGGCCTCGGTCCAGCGGACCTGGACCATGCTCCAGGAAATCCTGCGCCGGACTAAGGAGCTGAAGAGATGACCAGAACGGAATTTGCCAAACGCATGACCTGTGGTCCGCTGCTGTTGGACGGCGCCACCGGGTCCAATCTGATGAAGGCCGGGATGCCCAAGGGCGTCTGCGCGGAACAGTGGATTCTCGACCATCCCCAGGCGATTCTCAGGCTCCAGCGGGCCTATGTGGCCGCAGGGAGCCAGGTGCTGCTGGCGCCCACCTTCACTGCCAGCCGTGCTTATCTCGGACAGCACGGGCTGGAGGGAGAGCTGGCGTCCATCAACCGCCGGCTGGTGGCCCTGAGCCGGGAGGCGGCCCAGGGGAAAGCCTGGGTGGCCGGCGACGTGACCACCATGGGCCGGGCCGATGTGCCCTATGAGACCATGCTGGAATACTACACCGAGCAGGCCAGAGCCTTGGTGGACGCCGAGGTGGATTTGATCCTCTGCGAGACGCTGATGGGCTTTGAGGAGGCCATGGCCGCCCTGGAGGGCTGCCGCATGGCCGGTGCGGACTTGCCTGTCTGCTGCTCCTTCTCTGTCACTGCCGACGGGATGCTCTACTTTGGCGGCAGTGTCTTTGAGGCGGCGCCGCAGCTAGAGGGCTTCGGGGCCGACGCCGTGGGCATCAACTGTTCCGTGGGCCCTGACCAGCTGGAGAGCGTGATCCGCTCCCTCCGGGAGAGCCTCACCGTGCCGGTCATCGCCAAGCCCAACGCCGGAATGCCGGAGATCGACGCGCAGGGAAATGCCCGCTATTCCATGAACGCAGAAGAATTTGGCCGCCATATGGCCGCGCTGCACCGGGCCGGCGCTGTGATTTTGGGCGGCTGCTGCGGTACGGAGCCGGCGTATATCCGGTCCCTTTGCGCGGCTCTTCAGGGTTGACAGGATTGCCCAGAGGCAGTATAATATGGATACGCAACCGGAAGGTTGCGTATTTCCAGACTTAATAATCCGTTTTTGCTATTATATAATCCGATTTTGCGGTAGGAGGTACCATGGAATTTTATCAGCAGTTTGTCAAAGAGACCTATGATGCCGACGGCGTTCTCACGGAGTTTGCCATCCAGTGCCCGGAGCATTTCAACTTCGGCTATGACGTGGTGGATGCTCTGGCGGAAAAGGACCCGAAGAAGCTCTGCATGGTCTGGTGCGACCAGGAGGATCGGGAGCGGTATTTTACCTTTGGCGAAATGGCACGTCTGAGCAACCAGGCGGCCAATGTGCTGAAGGCCCACGGCATCGGCAAGGGAGACCGGGTGATGCTGATGCTCAAGCGTAACTATGAGTACTGGTATATCATCGTGGCCCTTCACAAGCTGGGCGCCGTGGCCATTCCTGCCACCCATACGCTGATGGCCGCGGACATCGCCTACCGTATCCAGGCTGTGGACGTCAAGGCCGTGGTGGTGACGGCGGACAACAGTGACGGCCCCCGGGAGCTTACGAAGTGCGACACGACCGGCGTGGAGAAATTTCTGATCCGCGGGCAGATGCCCGGCTTTGTGGACCTGAATGCCGAGATCGAGGCCGCCCCCGAGACGCTGGACCGGGTGGAGACCTGGGCCAAGGAGCCGATGCTCCTCTACTTTACCTCCGGCACCACCGGTGAGCCCAAGGCAGTCATGCACGACCACTCCTACGCCCTCTGCCACATCCTCACCGCCAAGCACTGGCAGAACGTCCGCAAGGACGGCCTCCACCTGAGCGTCTCCGACACCGGCTGGGGCAAGGCCGCCTGGGGCAAGCTCTACGGCCAGTGGCTCTGCGAGGCTCCCGTTATGGTCTATGATTACGATCAGTTCGACCCCCGGGCGCTGATGGATGTGATCATGAAGTACCACGTCACCACCTTCTGCGCGCCGCCCACCATCTACCGCTTCTTCGTCAAGCGCGGCATCACCTCCGGCGCTTTTGATTCGGTCAAGGATGTAGTGACAGCCGGCGAGGCCATGAACCCCGAGATTGCCCGCCGCTTTGAGGCAGAGACCGGCCTCAAGCTCCGGGAGGGCTTCGGCCAGACCGAGTCCACGCTGATGATCGCCGACCTGGTGGGCCAGCCCCACCACCTGGGCACCATGGGCCGTCCCACGCCCCTGTATCACATCGAGCTGCGCAAGGAGGACGGCACCGTAGCCGCCCCCGGCGAGACCGGCGAGATCGTGGTGGTGCCTCCGGCGGACGGCACCCATTTCGGAATCTTCATGGGCTACTGCGGCGACCAGGCCGCCTATGATGAGGTCTGGGAGGGCGGCGTCTACCACACCCGGGACCTCGCGACCATGGATGAAAGCGGCTACATCACCTATGTCTCCCGTACTGACGACGTCATCAAGTCCTGCGGCTTCCGCGTCAGCCCCTTCGAGGTGGAGAGCGTGCTGATGCAGCACCCGGCGGTGCTGGAATGCGCCGTCACCGGCGTGCCGGACCTGGGCCGCGGCTTCCGCATCAAGGCCACCATCGTCCTCACCGACGGCTATGCGGGCAACGGCAGCCTCTCCCGGGAGCTGCAGCAGTTCGTCCTCCAAAACACGGCTTCTTACAAGTGCCCCAAGATTTTCGAGTACGTCTCTGAAATGCCCAAGACCATCAGCGGCAAAATCCGCCGCGTGGCCATCCGTGAGAAGGACAGCCGGAAGTAAATCAAAATCCCTGGAGATCCTCGGATCTCCAGGGATTTTTTGCAGCGCGGGGAAGTTTTCCCGTTTATTCCGCCCGCTTGTAGACAAAAGCAGTGGGCAGAGGCCGGCCGTAAGGCAGGCTCTGGTTGGAACACTTGGTGATGTATTCGCCGTCAAACCACATCATGGCACTGGTGCCGCCGTCCAGGTTCATGGCCTGCATGCAGCCGTGGCGCTTGAGAATCTCGGCGCATTCGATGACGTGGGTGCCGGTGGAGCGAAGGGGCATCCGGCCCTCAATGACCAGCATCAAAATCTCGTATTTGTCCGACTGGCCGATGCAGGTCCGGGGCTGGAGCGCGGTCCAGCCGCAGTTGGAGTCCACCACGATGTTGCCGTCGATAATCAGCGCCGGCTGGAATTCCACGGCGTCGGTGGCGTCTTCAGAAACGGCGTCGCTGGCATCCTTGATATAGAAGAGGTCGTCCTCGTGGAGTTCCAGGCGCTTGTAGCCCCAACCCATGTGGGCCGAGCCGTAGGCGGTGCCGTCGCAGAGGGCATAGCCGGCCAGGGTGCCGCCGTTGCCGTTTCCGTTGGGGTCAATAAAGCCGCTGGCGGCAATGCCGATGATGCCGTTGTGATTTTCGGCGATGGTGCCGGAGTATTCACCCGTGACGCCCAGCTGGCTGGAGGGGTACAGGCTCAGCCGCGAGGGATCCTTGGCGATGGCCAGCACACCCAGATAGCCCGAGCCGGAGACCCGCACCAGAAGAACCTGGTTCTTGGCGTCGATGGCCAGGACCTGCTCGCCGTGGATGGTCTGGATGGAAGTGCCGCTGTCGTCCAGGCCGGCCTCGTTGATGTAGAGGTTGTCCCAGCCGTTTTGCAGGGCTTCGGGATGCTCGCTCAGGTAGGCCTCCAAGGAGGGCTTGTCGATCTCATAGAAGAGGGTGTAGAAGTTTTCCTCCGCCACCTCTTCCGGGTCCACCTGCGGCGGTACCTCCACGTCGGCCTCCATTTCGTCTGGGCCGGTCTCTTCTTCCACCGTCGCGGCGTCCTGCTCTTCGTCTTCTTTGTTCCAGCTGGAACTCATGCCGATCTGCTGCTCAATGGCCTGGCGGCGCTGATCCATCACGTCTTCGATGATGTCGGGGGGGATGATGGCTGTGGCCAGCCATTTGTGGCTCAGGGTGTCCATGGCGGTCTCGATGTAGATGGTGCGCCACTTGGAGATAAAGCTGTTGTCGGAGTAGATGGCAACAAAGTAGAGAATCTCAATCAGCAGTAAGCAGCCCAGAAAGATGGCCAGACCCTTTAGGGGATTGCGCCGTTTGGCAGGGTAGGAGGCAACGGCGGAATCGCCCGCGGCGGCAGTGGCCAAAATGGCTTTGCGGTTTCGCGGCAGTCGGGAACCGGATCGCGTGGTACCAAATAGTTTCAAGTGAAATTACGCTCCTTTTCTTGAGTCCTGGTGCGAGGCGGCACTTGGCAGTGCTGCCCAATACGGAACATCGAAAAATAAAGAAAAGTGTTCCAATTCATTCCAAAATAGCGGACAATGTCCCGCCTATTCTAGCACACTTTGTTGAGAAATGCAAATTCTAATCTAATATTTGGAAGTCCTTCTGTCAAACAGACGAAATTGAGGCGGAAAGGTTCCCGACACTTTACTTTTTTTTGTTCAAGTCGTAAAATAGGTATGAAATATTTTCATCATGAACGAAGAGGAACGTGCCATGATCATTACTGTCACCCTGAACCCTGCATTGGATAAGACCGTGATTTTGCCGGGCTTTGCGGTCAATACGGTCAACCGAGTCAGTGCTACGCGCCTGGACCCCGGCGGAAAGGGCATCAATGTCTCCAAGGTCGTCAAGGCTCTGGGCGGTAAGACGTTGGTTTTGGGCGTCCTGGGCGGTGCTGCCGGCGGCTACATCCAGGCTTCTATGGATGAGATGTCCCTGCCCAATGATATGGTCCTGACCGGCGAAGTCACGAGAACGAATATCAAAATTATCGATCCCTTGCTTCAGACCAACACGGATATCAACGAGGCCGGCAGTCCCATCACCGAAGCTACGCTGGAAGCTGTATGGCATAAGCTGACACGCGCTGTCAAGGCCGGAGATACGGTGGTATTTGCGGGCAAGAACCCGCCGGGAATGTCGGACAGCCGCTTGGCTGAATGGGTGACGCGTCTGCACGGCATGAATGTCTATACTTGTGTGGATACCGTCGGAGAACCCATGCGCCAGGCCATCAATGCACAGCCCGACATCATCAAGCCCAATCGGGAAGAGCTTTCCGAGCTGCTGGGCCGCCGCATGGTGACGGATACCGACGTACTGGACGGTGCCAGGGAGTTGGTGGACCGCGGTGTGGGTTTGGTGGCTGCCTCCATGGGCAGTGAGGGCGCCGTGTTTGTCACCCGGAAGCAAACGTTCCGGGGCTATGCCCCCAAGGTGCCGGTGGTCAGTGTGGTGGGCGCCGGCGACGCCATGATGGCCTCTCTGGCCCATTACATCGCAGCCGGCTGCTCGCTGGAGGAGTCTGCCCGGCGGTCCATCGCCGTCAGCGCTGCCAGCGTCATGTGCAGTGGCTCCAATGCCCCGGAGCTGGATATGATCCTGCCGCTGATCGACCAGGTACGAATGGAAAAAATATAAAATTGAACATAAAACCGGGAACAGTTTTTGGACTGTTCCCGGTTTTGTCTGTCAACAAAAGAAGCGCATCACCCCAGCGCTGCCATCTCGGCGGCCACGGTGTCCTCGCTCTCGGCCATGGCGGCCAGGGTTTTTCCCAGCAGCTCGTCCAGCTCCCAGCCCAGGCGCTCCGCGCCCTGGCGAATCACATCCCGGGAGCAGCCGGCGGCGAACTTCTTGTCCTTGAACTTCTTCTTGAGGCTGGAAAGCTCCATGTCCTTACAGCTCTTGGAGGGGCGCATCTTGGCAGCGGCCCAGATGAGGCCGGTCAGCTCGTCGGCGGCGAAGAGGACCTTTTCCATCTCCAGCTCCGGCTCCACGTCGGAGCAGAGCCCGTAGCCGTGGCAGACCACCGCGTGGATGAGCTCCTCTGTGGCGCCTGCGGGGGCCAGCAGTTCCGGGGCTTTTTTGCAGTGTTCCTCCGGCCACTGCTCGAAGTCGACGTCGTGGAGCAAGCCCACGGTGGCCCAGAAATCCTCGTCTCCCTGGCCCAGCTCCCGGGCGAGAATGCGCATCACGGCCTCCACAGTGAAGGCGTGCTGCAGGTGGAAGGGTTCGGAATTATATTGCCGCAGCAGAGCAAGTGCCTCCTGCCGATTCATGCCAGCGTTCATGGCGGATACCTCCTAGAGAATTTTGTTCTATCTTATCGCGCCCTGGCGGAAAAATCAAGGTCTCCGGCCACAAGCGGCGGATTCTCGGATTCTGAGAGAGGTTCCAAGCCTTGGGCCTTCCATTCTCACTCTCATTCCGGTAGAATGGCCCTAGAAACACAAGGAGGGATACACATGGAAGCCAAGACTTTTGGGAGCTTTCTGGCCGCGCTGCGCAAGGCCCAAGGCATGACGCAGAAAGAGCTGGCGGAACGGCTCCATATATCTGATAAGACCGTCAGCCGCTGGGAGCGGGACGAGGGAACGCCGGACCTGGCCATCATTCCGGTGCTGGCGGAAATCTTCGGCGTCAGCTGCGACGAGCTGCTCCGGGGAGAGCGCCGTTCGCCCGCCGACCGGGTGGACGCCGCCACCACGGCGAAAGGGGAGCGGGAACGGCGGCGTTTGCTCCAGGCCGGTCTATCCCGGTACCGCAGTCAATCGATGATTGCAGTGGGTCTTGACATGGCGGGCCTGATCGCGGCACTGATTTGCAATCTGGCTTTTTTGCAGGCCGTGCTGGGCTTTTTCATCGGCGCGCTGTTCCTGGTGGCCGGAGCCGTCTGCCAGGCGATATTTATGAACCAGGCCTTTTCCAGCGTCGCGGATTCGGACTTACCGGAAGAGGCGCTGCAATCCTACCGGCAATCCGTTATCGGTCTGGCCTTCTGGTCCTTTGGGCTAACCTTGGTGCTGCTGGGCTTCAATGCGCCGCTGCTGCTGGTGGACGCCTATCTCGGCCTGTCCGCCGGGAGTGCGCTGCTGCTGGGCATTGTTGGAGGCGCAATAGGGTTGGTAATCTATGGCGTCGCCCGGTATTTTGTAAAGGCTGCCCTGGTGCGCCGCGGCGTTCTCAGCCTGGGGGCGCGGGAGGATATCTATTGGAAACGCCGCCGGCTGCAGGGAAAATGCGCCCTGGTGCTGGCGGCGCTGCTGCTGACCACGGCAGTGGTCCATTGGGCGGCAAACCAGTTTTTTGGCCCTTATCAGACCATGGTGGGAACCACCTTCACGGACTTCGCAAGTTTTGCTGCCTATATGGAAGAAGATGTGCCGGTTTCGGCAGTGAGGCCAACCAGCAGGCGGCGCCGGAGGATACGTCGATTGCACCGGAGGAGATATCACCTTCTACCTTGGAAGACGAGAATGGCAATGTGCTGGTGTCATACCAGCGGCGCAATTACAGCGTGTTTCGGATTTCCTATGGGGGAGAGAACTATCTTCCCATCACGGTTTACACTTACAGCGATTTAGCGGCGGCAAAGCAGCGCGTGGCGCTTCGGAACTTCTGCTTTGTTGTGGCCTATGTGCTGGAAACTTCCGCTGTGGCGGCGGCATATCTTCTGCGGCGGCGGCAGGTCGCCGCTTGACGGCGCGGCTCCAGCGGGTCGAAAAAGTATTTTTGCCCCGCTGTCCCCTGTTTTTGCAACTTTAAGAAAGTTGCAAAAACGACCTTATTGAACGAGCATGGCCCAGGCCAGCTTCTCTTGCCCTGCTGGCAATTCACCTTCGGGGGCCCTTTGCCCCCTGCACACATCCCCCGCTGCTCTGTTGCAACGGCTTTTATCATAGTTTTTTGACAGTCTCAGGCCGCGGCTTGACGCCGCGGCCCTTTGTTTGCTACAATAGCCCCAAAGGAGGGATGCCCCATGGCACGTCTCGTCAGCCCGCCGCCCCTGCGTCGGGGAGACCGGGTGGCCATCGTCAGCCTCTCCAGCGGGATGCTGGGAGAGAATCCCCACAGCGTCAAGCTGGGCGCGGCGCGTCTGCGGGAGCTGGGCCTGGAGCCGGTCTTCATGCCCCACGCCCTGGATGGCGCGGCGGCGCTGCACGATCACCCGGAATACCGGGCGGAGGATTTGAAAACAGCCTTTTTCGACGACTCCATCCGGGGCGTCTTCACGGCCATCGGCGGGGACGACACCTACCGGCTGCTGCCGTACCTGATGGAGGACGCGGCCTTCCGGGAACAGGTTCTGAGGACGCCCAAGGTGTTCTCCGGCTTCTCCGACACCACCAACAACCACCTGATGTTCCACCGCCTGGGCCTCCAGACCTTCTACGGTCCCTGTTTCCTCTGCGACTTTGCCGAAGCCGGGAAGACCATGCTGCCCTATACCCGGGCGGCGGTGGAGACGTACTTCGGAAACCCTGCGCCCATCCGCCCCAGTGACACCTGGTACGAAGAGCGGACGGACTTCTCCGCTGCGGCGGTGGGCACCGAGCGGATTGCCCATCGGGAGACCCACGGCTTTCAGCTGCTCCAGGGGCCGGGCGTCTTCGAGGGTGAACTGCTGGGCGGCTGCCTGGAGAGCCTGTACGATATTTTGACCTCGACCCGCTATGCCGACCAGGCGGAACTTTCCCGGCGGTATCGCATTTTCCCGGAGCGGGAGGCGTGGCGCGGCAAGATCATGTTCCTGGAGACCTGCGAGGAAAAGCCAGCGCCGGAGCTGGTGCGGACGGAGCTGGAGGCCATCGCGGCTACCGGGGCCTTCCGGGAGATCAGCGGCTTGATTGTGGGTAAGCCTCAGGACGAAGTGTTCTACGAGGAATATAAGGAGATCTATCGCCAGGTGATCGACGATCCGGCGCTGCCCATTCTCTATAACGTCAATTTCGGCCATGCTTACCCCCGCACGGTGCTGCCCTACGGCGCTTCGGTTCGGGTGGATGCGGCGGCGCAGAGCATCTCGTTTTTATAAGGAGTATGCCATGGCAAAACTGGAAAAGACGCTGCAAGAAAATTTTGACCACCTGCTCCGGCGGATTGAACAGGGGATTCTGGAGGGCAGCGTGTCCGCTTCGCTGGAGGATGCCAGCGATTTTCGCAGCGGCGATGCCCGGTGCAGCGTCCGGGTCTTTGAGCGATATAGCTACGCCGGCGGCAACCGAGTGAGCCTCAATGTGACGCTATTTCAATCCAGCGATGGCCCAGTGCATCTCTCTGCCATCACCGCCGGCGGAAGCCAGGCTTTGTTTTTCAAAATTAACACCTGGGGCGAGGAGGCCTTCCTCGAGAAGCTCCGGGAAATTCTCTAGCAGAAGGAGCAGATTATGGATTTCTTCTTTGGCGGCGGCTTTCAGATCCTCTTTTTCCTGGTTTTTTTCTTGATTATCGGCGTGTTCCTTGCCACCATGATCCGCGGAATCGGCCAGTGGCACAAGAATAACCAATCCCCCCGGCTGACGGTGGAGGCCACAGTGGTGACGAAGCGGACCAATGTTTCCCGCCACCACCATCACAACGGCGCGGGCCACATGGGGCATACCTCCACGTCTACCACCTACTTCGTCACCTTCCAGGTTGCGAGCGGCGACCGGATGGAGCTGCGGATGGACGGCTATCAATACGGGATGCTGGCCGAGGGAGACCGGGGCAGACTTACCTTTCAGGGCACGCGGTACCTGGGCTTTGAACGGACATAAAAAGGGTGCTGCGCACCGCGCAGCCCCCGAGACTGTCGAAAAACTATGATAAAAACCTCCGCAACAGAGCAGCGGGGGATGGGCGCAGGGGGCAAAGGGCCCCCTGCGCGTTCAATAAGAGTGTTTTTGCAACTTTTATAAAGTTGCAAAAAACTAAGGCAGCGTGGCGAAAACACTTTTTCGACACGCTGGGGTGCTGCGCACCGCGCAGCACCCTTTGGCGTTCGATCAGGAATCCAGCGCCGGGTTCGTAGCGTAGATGTTTTTCGAGTTGAGTCGCTGGCGCAGCAGCTCAATCGCCTCGCCGAAGCGCTGGAAGTGGACGATTTCCCGCTCCCGCAGGAAGCGGATGACGTCGTTGACGTCCGGGTCATCGCTCAGGCGGAGGATGTTGTCATAGGTGACACGGGCTTTCTGCTCAGCGGCCAGGTCTTCCGTCAGGTCGGCGATGGGGTCGCCCTTGACGGCCATGGACGCCGCGGACCAGGGGGAGCCGGAGGCGGCGGTGGGGTATACGCCGGCGGTGTGGTCCACGAAGTAGGGCATAAAGCCGCTCTCCTCCATCTGCGCGTCGGTCAGCTTCCGCGTGAGCTGATGTACAATGGCGCCGATCATCTCCAGGTGGCCCAGCTCCTCAGTGCCGATGTCGGTCAGCAAACCCTTTAGCTCCGGATAGGGCATGGAGTAGCGCTGGCTGAGATACCGCAGCGAGGCGCCCAATTCTCCGTCTGGACCTCCATACTCCAATAGGCTATAAAATGGGCGAGGTTGTGGGAAGCGCAAAAACACCGGATATTCTGAACTTTTCGGAGGGAAACAAGCGCGGCGGGGGCTGCGCTTGTTTTTTTATATGCTGGCGCGGTAGGTGATGGTGAGGAGGTTTGCCTCTTTATCGTAGGTGCAGCGCTCGACGAGGGAGCGGAAGGCGGCGTTTTTCATCTCCAGCGTGGCGCTGGGGGAATGGAAGGTGGAAAGCGCCTTCTTGATGTGGGAGCGGATGGCGGCGTTCATGGCGGTGGGATCGGTCTGGGCGGTGAGTTTCTTGATCTGGTATCGCGTGCTGTCCATATCCCTGACAATGGACTCCCTGGCGGCGGAGAAATCCTCGAGGTCGATGACGCCGGCCAGGTAGGCGTCCTGGAGGCGGGCCTTTTTGGCTTGGAGGCTGCGGAGGGAGGCTTGCAGCGCCGTGATCTGCTGCATGGAGGGGGACGAGACGGCGGAAACCTGGAAGGAAAGGGACAGGCCGGACGCTGCGTCCTCCTCCAAGCGGGCCAGGATGGCGTCCTCCAGGGCATCGGGCAGGACGCGCTGGGAGTGCTGACAGCGGCCCTTGACATAGTTATTGCACAGGAAATAGGAATAGCCATGGGCGCGCTGATAAATGAGCGTGGTGCCGCAGGAGGCACAGCGGACGACGCCGGAAAGCCAGTGCTTCAGCTCGGACGTGGGGCGGGCCTTGTAGCCAAACTGCGCTTTGAGCGCGTTCGTCCGGGCATTGGCGGCATCGAAAAGCGCCTGGGAGACCAGGGGCTGGTGGGGCGCGTCGGAGAGAATGATATTTTCGTCCGTGAAGTTCCGGCGGGTGCGGCCCGTGGGGTTCCACCGGAGTTTGCCGATATAGACGGGGTTTCGGATGATATACTCAATTGTACGACTTTCGAACGGGTTCCCCCGGTGGGTACGGACACCGCGGGCATTGAGGGAGCGGGCGATGGCCGTATAGCCCTGGCCGTCCGCGAAGGACTGGAAAATCTCCTGGACCAGCGCAGCCTCTTCCGGGACAGGGATCAGCATCCCGTCCTGCACACGGTAGCCGAAGGAGGGCGTGGCCTGCAGCTTGCCCTTCTGGGCGTTGACGGTCATGGACCTTTTGACCTCCTGGGAGAGGCGGATGGAATAAAATTCGTCCATCCACTCAATGATGCGCTCGATCAAAGAGCCGAACGGCCCGGCGATCAGCGGCTCGGAGATGGAAACGACGTCCACGCCGCACTTGGAGCGGAGGATGGATTTATAGAAAATGCTTTCCTCTTGGTTCCGGGCGAAGCGGGAAAACTTCCAGACCAGGAGAACGGAGAAGGGCGGGCTGGACTTGGCGGCGGCGATCATCCGCTGGAACTCCGGGCGGCGGTCGGCTTTCTTGCCGGAAATACCGGCGTCGATGTAGACATGGTCGGAGAGCAGAATGAGGTTATGGGTTTTGCAGTATTTTTGAATTTCCACCAGCTGAGACTCCGGGGAAAGTTCCGCCTGGTCATCGGTGGAGACGCGGATATAGGCAGCGGCGAACACGGGGGACTGGGGAGCGGGCATGGGGATCATCCTTTCGGGTTGACAGTTAACACATATATGTTATAATCAGAATGTAGAGGATACGGCGCTTGTATCAGTTTTGGATGGTCTATACTTCAAATACTGGAAAGCGGCACCCGACGACTGGTACTCGTCGGGTGTTTTTTTATAGATAAATAGAACAACTGGCTAATTGAAATAAAAATTGTTATAACAGTTGATAAAACAGTTGCTGTTTAAAATAAGACGGGAAAAGGAGACAACCCCTCAGTCAGCCTGCGGCTGACAGCTCCCCTTACACAGGGGAGCCTTTGGGGGGCCGGGGAAAACACCTCTCCGTCACGGCTGCGCCGTGCCACCTCCCCTCAAGGGGAGGCTTTGGCGGGTCCGGTTATCGGTAGTACAGGTTGACGCGGCGGCGGGCGCAATGACGAAATATTTTCTTGAATTTTTCAAGGGTTTCACAAACAGATTTTCCACTATACGTAGTTGTATCAAGATCAAACTGAATGTCTTTGATTGCATTGTAAATTTTACGGCATTCATCAGGTGAGAACTGGCCGCGATCATCGGGATGGCAGATCAGTATGTTCAGGTCATCATTGCTTTGCGAATTCCAGATGGACATATCTTCCTCTGTGAGCGGGCCGATGTATTTTCCGTCACAAAAACCGTCGCAACGTCCACGCCGAAAAATTTCTCTGCATTTTGTGCCGTAAACATGATTTATAAGTTCTTCTATGAATGCACTGTAACGGCCATAGGACCCGTGAAAATTATCTTCGTGAGAAAGACCTGTGGCGAATGTATCAAGTCCCATATTGCATATCCTTTCTGAATAGAAAATAGCCGGTCCGACGCCAGGACCGGCTATTTTTTTATGCGTTGGCGGCGGGCGGTGAAGGAGAGGACCCGTCCGCCCCCTTTTCCTCGGCCATCAGCTCCTGGCGGTAGGCCTCCACGCGCTCTTCAATGGTGGAATTTGAGATCGTTGATTGAACAGACCTCTTGAAATTTCCGGATGATACCAAGAAATCTGCATATTGTTTAAGGTTTTGTTTTCCAATATCATTTAACTTTCGATATTGGAGAAGCAAGGACAATTCATTATCGTTAAGAGTGGGGAGTGTAGAACCAATTGCCCATTCACGACCCAAGAGATGATCAGTTGAGAAAGATAAGGCTTCAGCAATATTGCTTAGTTCGACAGGGTCTGGAAAGTCTTCGAAATTTTCTAGTTCAATAAGTCTGGACTCGCTCATATGTGCAAGCTCGGCTAGATGCTTTGAACTCCATCCTCTGCGTTCTCTCTCAGATTTGATCTTATCTGGAAATGGAAAATAGAAACTATCATCCGCCAATAAAGTAACTTTAACACCGAGTTTTTCTGCAAAAGAATTTACAGTCTTTATATTTGGTTCACGTTCACTATTTTCATAACGACTGATTGCTTGTTTTGTTGTTCCGAGTTGATCTGCTAATTCTTGTTGAGTAAGGTTAAGAGTAGTACGAATAAACTTAAGTTTTTCACCGAATTTCATATAGTCCCTCCTTTAGGGACGATTATACACGATGTAATCAAAAAATGCAACAAGAAAAATCTCCAATATGTTGACAAAACGAAAAGTGTATGATATATTGATGATGTCACCAAAAGGATTACAGCAAAGGAGGGATAAAATGGTTAACGAACAGCTTAGAAGAGAAATCAAGAAAAAATTTAAGACAGATATGGAAATGGCAGAGAAAATGGGGTGGACCAAGCAGAAATTGAGCAAAACCATCCTTGGACAAAGATGCCCGAAAGTATCTGATATCAATGCGATGAGTAATGCTCTTGAAATTCCTGTAGAAACAGTGATTTCTTTTTTTATTCAGTGAGTCACCAATAGGTTTACTTTCTGCCGCGGAGCGGGCGGGGGTGCAACGGGGAAGGGAGGTGAAGGGGATGCCATTCATTTCGGAATTTTACAGGCAGCCAAAAGTAAAGCCCCTGGCGCTGGCGCTGATTGCGGCAGCGGCAGCGGAAGGGGCAAGTTTGCATGACCTGGAAGAAGCCTATACCGTGGTCATACAGGAGTACAGGCACGTGATCAAGAAATCAGGAGAGATCATAACGCAGTTTCGCGGCGAGGTCGAGGGAAGCTTCGAACGTGCTGAGAAAGAAATCGAAGCGTTCCGAAGAGGACGCACCGGGATTACGGGCGAGGAAGTCTGAAAAGACAGCGTGGGTATAGGTAAGTGCCACACGCTGCTCCAATTCAGAATAATCCCCGTCAAGGGTATACGGCGGCTTTGGCATCATTGACATGAGATCACCTCCTTTCAATCCACATTCTACCATGGAATTGGAAGGGGTGCAATGGAGAAGGGGGAAAACCTATGAATGCTGTTGAAGAGCTTATTGAGATGGGCTATCCGAAGAAGATCAAAGGGAACGGAGGATACGAAGCCGTGTTGGTAGGCGTTCAGCCGCTTTTGGATGGAGAGGTCGCTGGCGTGTATCGCTATCCTGGTGGAGACGCAGTCCATCACATTTCGGAAATCAATGCTTTCTTTGCGAAGGTGGATATTCGGGACAGCTTGAAGCTGTACTTGGATGCGCACGACGTGGTACAGGCGCAGCTGGCAGCAGCAGCCGGGATGACGCGGCAGAAGCTGAACGCGGCGCTGCACAAGCAGCGGAAGCTGGATGCCAACGAGCTGCTGCGGATTTGCGATGTGCTGGAGATCAGCGCGGACGATCTGTGGTGCCAGACATAAACATACCGCCAGGGCGGGAAGCCGAGGCGGTACGTCCGGTCAGTCCGGCATATCAGGGAAGAGACGGTGCGCTTCCTCTTTGTGGGGTTCGTCATAGCCGAAATTCAGAAGCATCAGCCGGCGTTCTTCATCTGACACGGCGCGATTGAAATCGTGGAGTTCCGATTTAATCCAACCGTCCGGCCTGAAAAACGGGTACCTGTCCATATTGGTCACCTCCTTTCGCGGGGGAGGGGAGCAACGGGACGAGGCGCGGGGAGGGACAGCAAGGCAATGCCTTGCAAAACGAGTATATCACGAAATGTATCGAATAACAAGACGAGCGGATAGAGGGAGGGGACGGGCAATGGCACGGAAACGGGTAACGGCCCGGGGGCTGGAGCAGATGGGATACCAGGGGTTCCAGCAGACGAGCAGCGGAGAGGCGGTGGAGGCGCCGTGGGCGCTGGAATTCATCGCCATGGCGGCCAACAGCTGCCCGGGGTCGCTGCGGTTCAGCCGGGACACGGAGGCGCGGCAGGTTCGCGTGGACTACACCCAGGAGAACGAAGAGAAGGGCGTGACGGTGCGGTTTTTCGCCGTGCGGAAAATGCTGGAGCATGAGGTAAAGAGAGGAGGTGAGGAGCATGGAGCAGCTGACGGAGCGGGGGAAGAAGTTGGTGGAGGATATTCTGAGCGCTAGCAAAAAGCTGCCGGAGGAGCGGCAGTACACGCTATTGGGTGTGGCCATCGGCATGGGGCTGGAGCCGGTGCAGAAGGAGACGATGGAAGGCAAGAGCGCATGAGTTATGGATACCACGCTACCATCCGAGCGGATTGGCCGGGCGTTGGTGCTTTCGGGGCGCTGATGGCCAGGCTGATCCGCCGGGGGCGGCGGGGCGAATACAAGGAAATGCTGGAAAGGAGCATGAAACATGAAACACACAGGGATGACCAGACCGGTGGATGATTTGGGACGGATTGTCATTCCCAAGGAGCTGCGGGACAGCATGGACATCCGGCCGACGGATCGGATGGAATTCTGGATGACGGATGCGGGCATGGTGCTGCGGAAGGCGGAAGAGCGGTGCGCGGTGTGCGGCGGCGTGCATGGCGATATGCTGGACGTGGACGGCATGAAGTTCTGCCGGGTATGCGCCAGGAAGATTTCCAAGAAGCTAAGAACCGAATAGGACGAACCGGCGGCGGAATAGGATGGACCGAAAGGGGTGTTGACCATGGCAAGGAAGCAAGAGCCGATCCGCACGGTATCGTATGTACATATGGGCGATCAGCTGGTATGCACGGACGATTTGACGCCGGAGCAGAAGCAGCGGCTGGGGACCTGGATCAAAAAAACATGGCTCAACGAACTATTCCGCGGCCAGGCAGAATTCTTCGAGGAAGGAGCGGAACGGCATGGAGCAGAAAGCGGCGAACGGGTTCCGGGCGAACACCGTGGCGCAGTTCAAAATCGGGATATGGCTGGACGAGATGGGGATCTCCGTGGAGGACTTATGGGCGCTGGAGCCGACGGCGCCCAATGAGGTACGGGTTGTCAACGCCATCGGCCAGCGCATGGTGGTACGGTGGGAGGACGATCACGCGAGGATCATCCCGCAGGCACGATAATTCGGGCAGGGGAGGCGCGTACGGATGCGCGGCGGCGTGAAGAACCGACGGCAGATGGTTCGAATCCATCCCCCTGCACCATGGATCAAATTCAAAGGAGGACAGGATGATTAAGGCAATCATAGAAAGAAGCGACGGGGAAGTAACTGTCAATGTGGAATTTGAAGGCAGTATGACAGAACTCCTATCTGATACGACATTCCTGGCCCGGGCAATCGCGAAGGATTTGGAAAAGCAGAAGCCGGGATACGGCAGGGCGTATTTGGACGGGCTGCGGATGGGAATGCGCCTGGGCCTGTTCAGCCTGGAACTGCCGGAGGACCCGCCGGCGGGGCCTTGCCCGCAGGGGCCGGAGGGAGAACCGGGGGGACTGGAAGAGAAGGAAAACACGGGCGGCTGACAGCCGCCCGGACGGGTAAGAGAATTGCGGGCCGATGTGGGCATCGGCCCCTACAAGACGAAGATATGCGGATATGGTGTAATGGCAGCACAGCAGCTTCCCAAGCTGCGGGCGCGGGTTCGATCCCCGTTATCCGCTCCACCGCCGGTTGGGCATGGCCGGCGGCCCTTTCCAAACGCCCCAGCCGCGCCGGAGTGACGGGGTGTGCGCCGAAAGGCGTGGACCGGTGCGGACTAGCATATGCGCGTGTGGTGTAGGCGGAAACACGGCGGCCTTCCAAGCCGCCTTCGCGGGTTCGAGGCCCGTCACGCGCTCCACCGCCGGCGTGGACAGGCCGGCGGGTCCTCCCTTACTTGCATGAACGTCCCGGGGAACGAGGCGATGGGACGTGCGCTGCGGACACAGTGTGGATCGTTCCCACCCCGGCCCCTGCGGGGGCCGGGAGATAGATCGTGCATACAACCCAGAGGAACAACCCCTCAGTCAGCCTTCGGCTGACAGCTCCCCTTTCACAGGGGAGCCAGGCGGGCGGCTGATAGCCGCCCCTACGAGGTGCGAGGCATTTATGTGGGCGCATAAGGTGCGGTGGGAGGCAGAACAGAAATATTGAGAATAACGCAGTCCTGGTGGGCTGCGATTTTTTGAAAGGAGCTTTGCTATGACGGATGTGGAACGGATCACCATGGAGAACCAGGAGCGGGTGCGCTTTGCGCGGGAGATCGATTGGAACAACCGGCGGGAATATCTGCTGGAGGTGAAGCGGCAGAAGGAGATGCGGAGGCGGCGCGTCGAGCAGAGATTTCGGCGAGGCATGGAGATCGCGGCATGGGCGTTTGTGGGAGCCGGTGCTGCCATGGCTGGGGTTGCAGTACACGCCGAGGCCTGGGGGCTGATGACGGCGGCAGGCGTGTGGTTTGCGCTGGCGGCCATCGCGGCCATGTTTACCGGGAAGGGTACGGACTGATGGGCAGCGCGGCGCGGCTGGTGCGCGGGGATCAGCAAAAGCAGATTGTAAAGCGCATCGAAGGGATGGCCGGGATTGCTGGGCGTGGAGGCAGATATTCAGTATGGGAGGGAAACACAGTGAGCAGGCAGAAAAATATGCGTAGGATTTCGGTTTTAGTAACGGCGCAGACGGCGCACAACCTGGGGAGGCTGGCGGCCATGGACGGCGGGAATGAGGGCCGCGTGATCGACAAACTTGTCCGGGACAGGATGGTGATGCTCAAAGAGGCGGAGCGGATGGTGCGGCGGCATGAGTAATGGGAATTGGAAACTGCTGTACAACGACAAACGGCGATGCAGGATTTTTGCCTGCAAAAAGGAGAGGGGCGGTTTATGCTGCGCGGACTGCGCACGGGAAGACTGCAACAAGCGGTGTTTGAATTCGCCGGATCGGTGCGGGCAGGTAATCCGGCGGCAGCCGAAGGAAAAGGACGCGGAACAGCAGACGAAGACCGCTGCGGCACGGGAACATTTTTACAGTGAAAAAGACGATGCCTGGGAGACCAGGGCGTACACGAGAAAAAGGAGAATCTGAAAATGTCATACCTAAAAGAAAAACACGGGATCATTCTTCTGGGAAAGACCCCTGAGGGGACGTGTCCAATGTGTGCTGTGGCACACGATAAAGAAATGCCTCACAATCGGGACAGTTTAGTGTATCAATATAAGTTTTATGACGAAAATGGGAGATGGCCTACATGGCGGGATGCCATGGCCCATTGTCCGGAAAATATTAAGGCATATTGGACACAAGCACTTGAAGCGCGCGGCGTCAACGTAGATGGAGGAAGTTGAGCATGGACGAGCTGACCATGGAACAGTGGGAAATGGGCATCTATGAGGATGCCGTGGAGACCTGGGGCCGGGAAGCCCAGCTGATGAAAGCCGCCGAGGAGCTGAGCGAACTGGCGGCGGCGATCAACCGCCTCCTGTGCTGCGAAAAGTCTGGGTACCGGAGCCGGGAAGAGGTCATGGCGGAGCTGCAGGGAGAGTGGGCCGACGCTGAGATCATGCTCAACCAGCTCCATGTGATGCTGGATATGGACGACGAGGTCTATATCGGCAAGCTGGAGGCGCTGGAGGAGAAGATCCGGAAGGCGCGGGAGAATGCGGGATGAAAGCCGTGTTCCGATATCCAGGAAGCAAATGGTCCATAGCAGAGTGGATCATCAGCCATTTCCCGGAAGGGTACGAGAAAATGGTGTATCTGGAGCCGTTTCTTGGGAGCGGGGCTGTGTTCTTCAACAAACAGCCCGGGGCAGTGGAGACGATCAACGATCTTGACGGAGATGTGGTAAATCTATTCCGCGTTTTACGGGAGCGCCCGGAAGAGCTGAAACGGGAATTAGAATTGACTCCATACAGCCGGGAGGAATATGACAGCGCTTTTGAGCCTTGCGATGATGAACTAGAACGGGCAAGACGGTTTATGGTTCGCACGACGCAGGCAATTGGAGCCAAGATGAACGGGAAATGCGGCTGGAGAAACCACAAACAGATGAAAATCGGTGGAACTGCCTGCAAGTGGGCTGGGATTACGGACGTGATTGACGAGGCAGCCAAACGGCTGCGAGGGAATACATCGAACTTGGTTCAAATTGAGCGGATGGACGCGCTTCGGCTCATAGAGCGATACAACAATCGGGATGTGCTGATGTATGTCGATCCGCCATATGTGAGATCGACCAGGAAATCCGGTAGGCTTTACCGGAATGAGATGGACGATGCCCAGCAGGAAGAACTTCTTCGGATATTGTCAGAGACAAAGGCAAAGGTTGTATTGTCCGGCTATGACAATGCACTTTACAATGATGCGCTCAGCGGGTGGCGAAAGGATCAGACGATGTCACAGACTACGTCAACAGTTATGGCTGTAGAGACGATATGGATGAACTACGAGCCGCCGGCGGAGCAGATGGAGGTGGACTTCGGATGAAGTTTTCCAATGTGGCCGCTGTGGCGGCGCAGTATCGGAGAAAAGCGGAGCGGGATGGAGGGAAACGGCGTGGCGCTGACGCATTTAAGCCTGTTCACCGGGATCGGCGGCCTGGACCTGGCGGCGGAAATGGCCGGGTTTCGGACCGTGGGGCAGTGCGAGTGGGCAGACTATCCGACAAAGGTGCTGGAAAAGCACTGGCCGGCGGTGCCGCGGTGGCGGGACATCCGGACGCTGACGTCGGAGAGTTTCTATGAGCGGACTGGGTTACGAACAGTTGACGTTGTTTCCGGCGGATTCCCGTGCCAGCCATTTAGTCTTGCCGGGAAGCGAAGAGGCAAGGACGATGACCGCTACCTCTGGCCGGAAATGCTTAGAGTTATACAGGAAATCCGGCCCGCTTGGGTCATTGGTGAGAATGTTGGTGGGTTCGTCTCAATGGGTCTCGACCAGGCGCTATCTGACCTGGAGGCCGCAGGCTACGAAGCGGGGGCGATTGTATTTCCGGCTTGTGCCGTTGACGCCGCCCACAGACGTGATCGATGCGCGATTATGGCCCACCGTAACTGCGACGATTGCGGACCACGGGGGACCAAATCAGAGAGACAGCAGTGGGCGGCCTGGCTTGGAAATGGCTGCGAGAATGTGGCCGACTCCAAGAGCGAACGATGCGGAAAAACGAGGGAACATATCCAAAGATCCGAGGAATGGGCTTCCGGGCGTTGTGCTTTGGCCGACACCGAGCGCATCAGATGCCGGGAGAACGAAAATAAACCCGCATATGACCAAGAATGGAACGGTCCAGCATATCGGGAAAACGGGCGGGCAGAGCTATGCGAGACTGGACCAGGTTGTGGCGATGTTTCCAACGCCGAGGGCGAGCGATGGAAAGGACACGATTACGATCCCGCCGAGCAGAGTGAGCGAACCGGGAAAGGACTCGCTTTCAACCAGAATTGCAAGAGATTTGCTTCCGACGCCGAAAGCGAACTGCGGGACGGGACCGAGCAACTGCGAGACAAGGCAGGGGTCGCCGGATTTGCAGACGGTCTGCAGCGGGACGCTGAACCCGGATTGGGTGGAGTGGCTGATGGCGTTCCCGCCTGGATGGACCGATATTGGATAGACGAGCCGGATATTCCGAGGATCACGGCGAAAAAGGACCACTGGGCGGATCGGCTGCGGGCGCTGGGGAACGCGGTGTACTGGCGGCAGTTTTACCCGATATTCCGGGGGATCATGGAGATAGAAATGATGGGGGATTTGAACAATGCGGTACAGTGAACAGACATACAAAAAAGCGCTCGTCGAGCTGGCCAGACTCAGAGAAACGCTGGGGGAGCATGAGCGCGCCGCAGTAGATTTTGTAGCTGAGGCAATCGCGGAAAAGGCCGACCGGGAATACAACACCAAGCTGGGCGATTGGGTGAGCGTGGAAACACCTCCGACAACGCAGGGGTGGTATCACGTCGCAATTTTAGACCTGAAAACTGGAAAATATACGGTGGAACAAGACCTTTACTCCATCGAACTGGCAAAAACGTACGGTCATGAACCGGGTTTCTGCAAAGCGAACAGATGGGAGGAACGGGAGCGAATTGATTATTGGTGCAGATTTCCAGACCCGCCATACCGCCGACCGCCGGAGGGAGAAAATGCCTGAACACATCCTATCTCTCAGCTACGGGAAAGACAGTCTGGCCTGCCTGGGCGCCATCGAGGAGCTGGGGTGGCCGCTGGACAGGATCGTTCATGCGGAGGTATGGGCAACGGACAAAATCCCGGCAGACCTTCCGCCGATGGTGGAGTTTAAGAAGAAGGCGGACAAGATCATCAAAGAGCGGTGGGGGATTGAGGTTGAACACGTCAGGAGCCGTAGGACATATCAGGACTGCTTTTACATGATATGCGGGAAATCTGGGAGGCAAGCAAAAAGCAAGTGCGCAGGGAGTATTTACGGATGGCCGTTTCAACGTGGGCCGTGGTGCAATTCACGGCTGAAGCAGCACGTGTTAGAAAAACTGCCAAAAGATGCAATGCAATATGTGGGAATAGCAGCAGATGAGCCTGGGCGGTTCCATGTATTGAGAGGGAATAAAACTTCCCCGCTTGTAGAGGCAGGATGGACTGAGCGTGATTGCTGGGAGTGGGATGAGAAGAACGGGCTGCTTTCTCCTACGTATACCACCGCGACCCGCGGCGGGTGCTGGTTCTGCCATAACCAGGGCGTGGGGCAGCTTCGGCTCCTGCGAAAGCACTACCCGGATTTGTGGGCGCTGATGCTCAAATGGGACAATGACAGCCAGGTCACATTCAAGGCGGACGGCCACACGGTCCACGACTTTGACCGGCGGTTCCAGTTGGAGGACGATGGGCTGATATCGCCGGATGACAGCGTATTCCGGTGGGAGATGCTGGACGCGGAACTGAATTACAGGTGGTTTTGACACTTAAAAACACGACAGGAGGATATGAGATGAAACCAATGACACTTGGAAGAGCGATTGCAGTTTGCAAGAGCATCAATTCGCCGGACCCTTTTGCAGACGTGGAGGAGAAGCGGGAGGCGATCCGCACGATCCTGGGTGCGGCCACGCTGAACTCCATGACAAAGCATGACCTTCTGCGGGTGATGCGCTGGATGTGGGAGCAGAGGTTTGCAAAATGAGCAAGGGAGGTATTTCGGTGAAGGTGTATATTGCCGGGGAAATTACTGGAGACAGGAATTATCGGGAGAAATTCTCTTGTGCGCAAGAGGATTTAGAGGGGCAGGGATTTACTGTTCTAAACCCGGCAAAACTGCCGGAGGGCTTGCTGTCTGAAGACTATATGCGGATTTGCATGGCGATGATGGACAGCGCTGACATTGTGGCATTTCTTCCGGATTACGAGCAAAGCCGTGGCGCTCAGATTGAATGGGCATGGTGTCAGTATGTGGGCAAGCAGACCATGTACCTGGAGAGCATGAGTTTTTATCGTGCATATCCGAAGGGGGACGATCATAAGACCGCCCACATCGACCGGGAGGCGTTGAAGCCGTGCAGCAGGTGCAGACCCCAGGAAAACTCGCTCGACCGTTTTTCGGGCCATGAGTTTTTAATTGATGACGCTGAAATTTATTTTTACGACAGCGAAGATGGATGGGAGGGCGAAGAAATCAGGTTTTGCCCGTGGTGTGGCCGGCCGTTGACTGAGGAAGCATGGGCGGAACTGGAGAAGCGGGTGAGGGGGTGTAATTGAGTGGCAACAAATTGGTGCATTCAAAAAGGTGTGATATGTGACAGAGTAGCCGCTTCTGGATATTGTGCGCAGTCCGCTTGCACAAAAGTTTTTCAAACTGGAACAGCCAGGCAGACCAACGCCGACCGCATCCGCGCCATGAGCGACGAGGAGCTGGCAGACCAACTTGTAATCAGAATTGATGGGTTGGAAGAGTGCAGACTGTATCTATCGGCGCCGACTGGGAAACTGTTTATTCCACGGAAAGAGGCTGTGCGAGTGACGCTTGAATGGTTGAGGAAGCCGGCGGAGGAGGACTGACATGGACTATAAGGAACTGGCCGAAAAGGCAAGAGAGATAGACGCAAAGGCAACCCCTGGACCTTGGATGTGGGATTTGCGCGAGTGCAACCATCAATGTCTTCTGACCACGCACAGCGGAAAATACTATGTCATGGGGTTTCAAAGGTGGGGGCTTCAAGATGCGCTGCCATCTTTCCAGGTATATGATCGATATGAAGGACAGATGAAAGACCGCGGAAGCCATGGAATGGTCCGGGCTGATAAACTTTCAAAGTCATATCCAGGGCAAGAACACCACTACGGATTTGATAACTTTATCGACCACCCGGACGCAAGGTATATTGCAGAGTCAAGAGAATTGTTCCATCAGATGGCAACCGCAATCACTGAACTGCTTGCCAGAGCAGAGGCGGCGGAGGCCGCACAGGAGACCTTGCAGCGCGCTATGGCTGAGTATAAGGAGCGGGCTGAAAAGGCGGAGCAACGCGCCAAGAAGCTGGACGAGGCAATGGAATGGGCTAAGTACGCGTCGGGCACTTGGGAAAGAGCGTACTATAATGCGATGGCGCGGGCGGGAAAGGCGGAGCGAGAAGCAGAAGAAGAAAGACAGGAAGCAACTTTATGCAGAAATGGGTGGAAAAAGGCGGAGAAAGAGCTGGCGGCGGCGGTAAGTGACTTGGAAACCGTTATGGCATATGGAACGGGGAACTTGGACACCTGCATCTTCTGCAAGAACGCACAGTGCTATGCAAGGGGCGGGACAAAACCATGCCTGCCGAAGTGGCGCGGGACAACCCCTCAGTCACGGCGAAGCCGTGACAGCTCCCCTTACACAGGGGAGCCATGAAGTGAAGGAGTGAAACAAATATGTTTGAAAACAAAGACCTATGTGCCTGGATGGAAGATGCGGTGCGGCACATCATGGAGCATGAAACGGACGGGATTGCGATCGTGGCGCAGAGCAGGGATGGGGAACTGTTTACGGCGCATTTCAACGTCGGATGCTGCCGGAAGATGGAGTTTGCCTCGCACATCCAGATCGACGCGGTACATGATGTATTGGAGGCCAATGGGTACGTCAAGGAGGACGATGATTGAGCTGCGCGGGGTGCGAGTGCGCGGTGGAGGAGGCTTGGCCCAGAGGGACGGCGGCGCTGCGGTGCGCTTTCCGGGGGCTGGGCGAGGAACTGCGCGGGTCGATCACGCCGGAGGAGGCCAGGGCGCCGCAAACGCAGGCAGGGCGGGTGGTGCTGGTGTATCCAGTGGGGCGGCGCCGGTGCTTTGACGGGGCAGAGCCGCCGGTGTGGTGCCCGAAAATGGTGATAAATGTAAGAGACAAAGCGTAACGGGCCGATGTGGGCATCGGCCCCTACAAATGGAATGGAACGATGGAGAGGATCGACAGGAGCGCCGCGGGCGCGGCGTTGCTGTAGGCACTCTGCGGACAACCCCTCAGTCACGGCAAAGCCGTGACAGCTCCCCTTACACAGGGGAGCCTTGCGGGAGGCGGATCGCCGCCCCTACGAAGGGCCGGGAAAACAGACGCGCGATGCGCGCCCCTACGGGGTGCGGTGGGGCCGGCGGTGTTGCTGCCGATGCGGGGAAAACAACCCATCAGTCACGGCAAGGCCGTGACAGCTCCCCTTGCACAGGGGAGCCTTGCGGGAGGCGGATCGCCGCCTTGCGGGGTGCGGCAGATACATTATATATAGAACGCGCGCGCGTTTCTGGCGGGAGTTCTTTTAGGCCTAGAGTTACGACCATTTTTCAAAAGAGGGGAGAGAGCGAGGTGAGAGTCATGGAGCGGATGTACATAAGCCGGAACGGCGTGGTGGAAAAAACGCGATTTGTCGTGCCCGAGGGTACGAGGGAACGCAAATGGCGGAAGGTCAAGGGCCGAGATCGGAACAGACGGAAGGAAAACGACAGGAATGCGGTGCGGCAGCTGGCCAGGTTCCTAAACTGCAACGCGGACAGCACCGGGTTTCTGGTGACGCTGAATTTTTCGGACCAGGCGATGGAGAAGATTTTTGCCGGCATGGATGAGAACCAGGCGCTGGAGGAATGCCAGCGGCAGGGCAGTTTATTTTTCCGGCGGCTGAAGCGGCGGCAGTCTGGCCGTCAGCTCTGCTATGCGTTCGTGGCGTCGGACATGGATGGGAAGACCGGAGAGCTGGTGCGGCGGCACGTTCACGCTGTGATTATGGGCGCGGACGCCGAGGCGATCCGGCAGAGCTGGAAGCTGGGAGACTGCACAGACATTCGGCATCTCTGGAGCAAGGTGGATTTTACGGGCCTGGCGGCGTATCTCATCGAGCAGGTGCGGGAGGTGCCGGGCATGATGCGGTTTATCCCGAGCCGTGGGGCAAACAAGCCGGAAATTCGGGAGCGGGTTGTGGAGGGCTGCGTGGATGACGAAATCAAAGTGCAGCCGGGAGCCAGGGTGCTGGACCGGTCATCGTACACGGCTGGCAGCGTGGTGCAGTATGTGCGGTATTTGAGACGTCCGCCCAAGAAGAAGCGGGGCGGACACAAGGAAGGAGCAAAAGACGATGAAAAATTCACAACGTAAAATCGGGAAGGTCGGGCCGCTGCGCCTGGGGGAGTTGGTATGGCGCGTGCCGGACACCTTCGGGCCGGATTTTTACAGGAGCAAGGAGGGCGGGAACATGGTGAAGCGGAAGCCAATCTGCGGCGTTGTGGTTTACATACATCCCCGGGGCAGATTCCACGTGGTGGAGTTCGCGGGTCGTTCCGGTGCGCCCCGAGAGGCGTTTTTCGGCGTGGATCGGTAGGTGGGAGCGTGTACAGGTACAAGCGGGGTATCCGGTGCAGCTATGACCGGCAGGGGTATATTTATTTCACGTCTCGGCAGTATCGGTTTCTGCCGGCGGAGAAAAAGGAAAAGATCCGGAAGCTGTGCCGGGAGGCAGGCGGGGAAAACAGCCAGGCGCTGCTGGCGTTCGTAACCAGCGACAAAAGCGCCACGGAGGTGTGCATGGCGCATTTTATCAGCAAGGCGACGCTGTACCGGGCCGTGCAGCGGTACTATGAGGCGTTCCCGAAGTGGCTGTGAGTGCGGGGCCTTTGACGGTGCGGAGATTGGCGGTGTATACGACGCGGAGGAACAACCCCTCAGTCACGGCGGAGCTGTGACAGCTCCCCTTACACAGGGGAGCCTTTGGGGCGCAGGTATTCAAGGGGAGGCTTTTGGGTGCGCAATGTTGGAAATTGATTTTTGTGAAAAACGGTGAATATGTTCTTGATTTGCCAGCTACATTCGGAAGAATGCGGCTGGCGCTTTTTATATGTTTGAAAATTCACGTAAAACAGGTTGAGACTCAGAGACATTGCTTTGAGAGTAGCATATAGAAAACGAATTATTTCCCACGGAACGGGCGCGGGTGCGGGCGCGCGGGCGCGGGAATCCATATAGCGCCGGGGAGAGGAGGCGGCGGGATGCAGCAGGAACTGGCGAAAACCGAAAAAACCATGGAGAAGAAAAAGCGCGGTCCGAAAGGCAAATACAGCGCGAAGGGCCTGGAGGAGGCGGTGGACGCCTATTTCCGGCGGATATCGAAGCTGGTACAGGTGACGCTGCCGGATGGTTCCCTGGCAACCAATGCGGACGGGGAATGCGTGTGGAGGCTGGTGTACTTCGTCCCGCCCAGCATCACGGCGCTGTGCCTGGAACTGGAGATCGACCGGCGGACCTGGGCCAACTACGCGGCGGACAAAACCAAGGGGCCGGTTGTGGAGCGGGCCAGGGCCAGGATCGAGGCATATCTACAGGAGCAGCTGCTGACGCGGGAAAAGGGCGTCCAGGGCGTGATTTTCAACCTGACGGCCAACTACGGATGGAGGGACAGGAAGGAAGTGGCGCTGAGCGAGGAAACCCGGAAAAGCCTGGAGAAGCGGCGGGAGCCGATGACCATGGAGGAGAAGCTGGCGCTGCTCCAGGAAGCGGAGGCCATTGTGAGAGACCATGGCGCGGAGGAATGAAAGCCGCCTGGACCAGGCCGTGGAGGCGGCGCAGTGGCTGAAGGAGCTACGGGAGACCAACAACGACACATTCCTTCCCCTTTTTTGGGACAAGCACCGATACCTGGTTTTGAAAGGCGGCGGCGGCAGCGGGAAGAGCATTTTTGCCGGGCGGAAAATCCTGGAGCGGGCGGCTACGGAGCCGGGGCACCGGTTTCTGGTGGTGCGGAAGGTGGCCAAGACGCTGCGAACCAGCTGCTTCAATCAGCTGAAAAGCCAGGCCTATGAGTACTACGAGGACCAGGTGGAGAAGATCCCGAAGGGCGAGAGCAGCGATATGTACATCACGTTCCGAAACGGGAGTCAGATCCTGTTCGCGGGGCTGGATGACGTGGAGAAGCTGAAATCCATCTTTGACATTACGGGCATCTGGATCGAGGAGGCCAGCGAGGTACTGGAGAGCGACTTCAACCAGTTGGACATCCGGCTGCGGACGCAGTGCCCGTATTATCTCCAGTTCATCATCAGTTTTAACCCCATCAGCATCACGCACTGGCTGAAACGCCGGTTCTTCGACCTGGATATCTCAGACACGACGGAGCGGGAGAACTTCCGGGCGCTGACCAGGACGCATGAAAGCACGTACAAGGACAACCGATTTCTCAGACTGGAGGCCATTCGGACTCTGGAGAATTTCAAACACACAGACCCTTACTACTACCGGGTGTACTGCCTGGGCGAGTGGGGCGTGACGGGTACCAGCGTCTTTGACGCCGAGAAGGTCACGGCCCGGCTGCTGGAGAAGATCAAGCCGGCGGCCATGGGGGATTTTACATACAGCTACGACGGGATGCGCGTGACGGACATCCGATGGACCGACAGCAAGGCCGGCGGCATCAGCATTTACAAGCCGCCGGAGGCCGGTGTGCCGTATGTCATCGGGTGCGACACAGCGGGAGACGGCAGCGACTCCTTTGTGGCCCAGGTACTGGACAACCGGACCGGAGAGCAGGTGGCGGTGCTGCGGCAGACCTACGACGAGGACCTGTTTGCCAAACAGGTATTTTGCCTGGGGATGCACTACAACACGGCGCTGATCGGCGTCGAGACCAACTACTCCACGTTCCCGGTGATGGAGCTGGAGCGGCTGCGGTATCCGAAGCAATACGTCCGGGAGAGCATTGACGACTACACTCACAAGGTGAAAAAGTCCTATGGATTCCAGACCAACAGCAAGACCAGACCGGTGATTATCGCCGGGCTGGTGGAGGTGGTACGGGAGAGCGTGGAGCTGATATGCCACACCACAACGCTGGAGGAAATGCTGACATTCGTCCGAAATGAGGATGGACGGGCGGAGGCAGAGGCGGGCGCCCACGACGACTGCGTGATGGCACTGGCCATCGCCCACTACATCCGTCCCAAGCAGCGGTATTTACAGGAGCTGCCGAGCGAAGAGAAGCGGAAATGGACGGCGGATATGTGGGAGGACTACCGGCGGGCCAGCACGGAAGTGCAGGCGTATCTCCGAAAAAAATGGGGGGAGCCGGGATAAACAACCCCTCAGTCAGCCTGCGGCTGACAGCTCCCCTTACACAGGGGAGCCAAGCGGACGCGCAATGCGCGCCCCTACGGGGTGCGAGGCGGACGTGGAAGGTGCGGGAAACACCGATCCGTCACGGCTGACGCCGTGCCAACTCCCCTCGAGGGGAGGCTTGCGGGCGGCTGATAGCCGCCCCTACGGGGTGCAGGACGGGAGAAGGAAGTTTGCAGATTGGAGGCAGCATGAAAAAACAGGATGAACAGAAGCTGCGGCTTTGGCAGGAGCGGCTGAGCGTCAACGAGTCGGCCTATGAGGATGAACAGGCGCGTATGACGCTGCGGGAGGAGCTGTACGCCGGAAGCAGCACGATCCGGGCCATTGTGGCCAAGGATCAGAAAACCGAGACGCCCCACGTGCGCAACATCTGCGCGGAGCTGATTGAGGCCCAGGTGGACAGCAACATTCCGGCGCCGAAGGTCACGGCCCGCCGAAAAGAGGACGAGCTGAAGGCCAAACTGATTGAGGATATGCTCCGAAACGAGCTGGACCGGCTGCCGTTTGAGCAGATCAACGACATGATGGAGCGCACGGTGCCCATCCAGGGCGGCGCGGCGTTGCTGCTGGAGTGGGACAACAGCCTCCGCACCCACACTACCGTGGGAGAGCTGGCGATCCGGGTCCTGCACCCGCGAAAAATCGTGCCGCAGGACGGCGTTTACACCGGCGTGGAGGACATGGACTATATCATCCTCAAAATGCCGCAGACCAAGGCGTACATCCAGCGGCGCTACGGCGTGGACGTATCCGATGAGAGCGAGGACGATCCCGAGATCAAGGGGGACGATGGCGGACCGAGCGACGACATGGTCACGCAGTACATGGCGTACTACCGGAACCAAAACGGCGGGATCGGCCTGTTTTCCTGGGTTTCGGACTATGTGCTCATCGACCTGGAGGACTACCAGGCGCGGCGGCTGAAGAAGTGCGCCACCTGCGGCGCCATGGAGCCGGCGGAGGATCTGGAGAGCCTGGACGCACCGACCATGGACGGCACGCCGCCGGGCGGCCCGGGAACGATGACGCGGAAGGGGCGGAAGGCCTGCCCCTACTGCGGCGGGACAAAATGGGAGAGCGAGGCGCAGGACAGCGAGGAGATGCCGAATCCGGTGACGCGGTCAGACGGCTCGACCATCGGCGGCATGGTGGAGCGGGTGGTGCTGGATGAGACCATGGTGGACGCCATGGGGCTGCCGATGCCCATGACAACGCTGGAGCCGATGCGCGTGCCGTACTACAAGCCGAATATCTACCCCGTGATTTTGCAGAAAAACGTCAGCGTATACGGGAAATTCCTGGGCGACTCCGACCTGGACAAGATTGCAGACCAGCAGAACAGCACCAACCGGCTGGAGGCAAAAATCCTGGACAAGCTGCTGAAATCCGGCAGTTTTGTGACGCTGCCGTCGGCGGCGCACATTGACAACAACGCCGAGGACATGAAAACCCTGCGGCCGGACAGCCCGGCAGACATGGCCATGATTGGGGTTTATACCCTGGAGGGAGATGTCCAGCAGGACATGGCGTACTTGGCGCAGATATACGAGGAGGCGCGGCAGGTCATCGGGATCACCGACAGCTTCCAGGGCCGGGCGGATCGGACAGCCACCAGCGGGAAGGCAAAAGAGTTTGCCGCGGCGCAGAGCGCCGGACGGCTGGAGAGCAAGCGCGTGATGAAAAACGCGGCCTATGCGGCGCTTTTTGAGGCGATGTTCAAGTTTAAGCTGGCATACTGCGACGAGCCGCGGCCTGTGACGGCCCACGATGACCAGGGAAACCCGGTGTATGAGGAGTTCAACCGGTGGGACTTCCTGGAGCAGGACGAGGCCGGGGAGTGGTACTGGAATGATCAATTCCTCTTCTCCACCGACGACACCGCGCCCCTGGCCAACAACCGGGAGGCCATGTGGCAGGAAGCGCGGATGAACTTGCAGACCGGGGCGTTCGGCGACCCAACTAATTTGCAGACGCTGATTCTGTTCTGGAGCCAGATGGAAACGCTCCACTATCCCATGGCAGCGGAGGCAAAGCAGTATCTGGAGCAGCAGCTGGAGCAGCAGCAGGCCATGCAGATGCAGCAGATGATGCAGATGCAGCAGGCGCAGGCCCAGCAGATGGACCATGCAGCCGCCGGATTGGACCAGGGAACGGCCAACGCAGTGGTGCAGCAGGCGAGAGCCAAGGCGGCACAGGATGTGATGGCGGGTGCGGGCGGACAGGGATAAAAACCAATCAGTCAGGACACCTCTCCGTCACGGCTGACGCCGTGCCACCTCTCCTCAAGGAGAGGCTTACGGACGCGCGATGCGCGCCCCTACGGGTGCGGCACAATGATTGATGGTGCATTCAACGCGGGGGCTTGCGGGCCGATGTGGGCATCGGCCCCTACGAAACATTCAGATATTCAGAAACTCCGGGGGGATGCCCCGGCCAGGGGAGCGACGGACGCCACGCGGGCAGCGGACGGCGGGAGACTGGATCAAAAACCACCAGAAAGGCGGTGAGACGATGGACAAGAAGAGCGGCGGGAAGCCCAGCTATGCCGGACGGATCGGCAACAGCGGCGCCCAGATGGTCAAGGCTCCGTTCCCGGCCAATGGGCCGAAGGGCAAGACCACTAGCAAAACCGGAGACGATCTTCGGAGCGGGAAGAAGTGACAGAAGCGTTACACGGGGAGATTTGCGAAGACAAAGGGTTCTGATCCCCTCCGTCATGGCTTCGCCATGACACCTCCCCTTGGGCAGCAAGGGGAGGCATAGCCCGCAAAAATCGCAGGAACAGCGAAAAAATCCGACGGAAGGAGACAAACGAACATATGGAGATCGACTATGGAGCATTATTTGGCGTCGAAGTGGCCCAAGGCGCAGAAGGGCAGGAGGTCGCCGAACCTGCTGAAAACCGGGAAGACGCTGACAATGCAGGCGCAGAAGAGCAGGAGGTCGCCGAACCTGCCGCGGCCGATGGCCAGGAGCAGACTGTGGCCAAGGAGGCTGCAGGAGACCAGGATGGGCTGAGTTCTGAGCAGCCGGGGCAGAGCGCGGAGGAAAACGCCCGCTATGCGGCGGCCAGGCGAAAAGCGGAACAGGAGCGGGACGCGGCCATCGCGCGGGCCAGGGCAGATGCGCAGGCGGAGGCCCAGCGCGTGCTGGATGATGCGTTCCGTGGAAGCGGGCTTGTAGACCCGTACACCAAGAAGCCCATCACAAGCAAAGCGGATTTCGACGCCTACAAACAGGCGTTTGAAGCGGACCAGAGGGCCAAACTTCTCAAACGGAGCGGGATGAACGAGGCGCAGTTTGACGCATTCATTCAGAGCATACCGGAGGTCCGACGGGCCAAAGAGGCGGAGACCGCCGCCAACCGTGCCAGGGCTGAAATCAAGGTCCAGGAGCAGCTGGCGGAAATCCGCAAACTCAATCCGAACATTCAGAGCGTCCGGGATTTGACCACCATGGAGAGCTATCCGCAGCTCTACGCCATGGTACAGCGGGGATATGATCTGGCCGACGCGTACCGGCTGGCCAACTTTACGGAGCTTTCCAAGCGGGAGGCTGGGGCGGCGCGGCAGAGCGCGATTAACGCCGTAAAGAGCAAGAGCCACATGGTGCCGGCGGCGGAGCGAAGCGGCGCTTCGGAGGTCGTGGTGCCGGAGGAAACAAAGCAGCTATACCGGCAGCTCAACCCGGGCGTCACGGACGACGAAATCAAGCGGCATTATGCCAAGAGCCACAGATAGGCTCAGAAAGGAGAAACTATGGGATTTTTGATCCACAGCGTCGATGACAACCGCGTCCTCGGCCTGGAATATCTGCCCTGCTCGGCCATCACGCCGAAGGTGGGCATGGCGCTGGTGCAGACCAGCGGCAACCTGGCACTGGCCAGCGGCACCACGGCGCCGACGTATATCAGCATGTGTGAGCGGGATACGGCTTGCACGGCCGGGGAGCTGATCCCCGTGGTGCGGGTGCAGAAGGACATCATCTTCGGCGTCCCGGCTCAGGCGGCCATGACCAGCGTCAAGCTGGGCGACAAGGTGACGATCCACACCGACGGTCTGCAGGTGACGGCGACGACCGCCAGCGGCGTGGCCGAGGTGGTCGGCATGGACGGGACTGCCGCCGGCAGCACTGTGCTGGTGCGGTTCTGAGAAAGAAAGGAGGGTACATAAATGGCGAATATTACGTTTCTGGAGGGTTCCGGGCTGAACGACAGCATCTTCGGCAAGAGCCAGGAACCTATCAAAATGTTCATCGAAAAGCGGGGCGAGGCCTTTGAGCAGGCCTCGATGATTAAAGAGCTGTTCCTGATGGTCAGCTCCAACAACTGGGCCGAAAAATACACCACCATGACGGCCATGCAGGGCTTCCAGCCGGTGGGCGAGAACGGCAACTATCCCGTGGACGGGATGCAGGAGAGCTTCTCCAAGACCATCGAGAACATGACCTGGAAGGACTCTTTCTCCCTCTCCCGCGAGATGATCGACGACGGAAAGCTGATGGACCTCAAAAAGCAGCCTGCCGCCTTTACGGCTGGCTATTACCGGACCCGGGAGCGGTTCGGCGCGGCGCTGCTGGCCGGGGCGGCCGGTGGTGCGGCGTCCGTCAAGTTTGGCGACAAGACCTTCTCCACCATCGGCGCCGATGGGAAGGGCCTGTTTGCCAAGGATCATCCCAGCAAGCTGGGCAAGAAGGCGCAGAGTAACCAGTTTTCCGACGCGTTCAGCAATGACGCGCTGGCGGCCATGGAGAGCGCCATGCAGGACTTCCGGGGCGACGCCGGCGAGGTGCTGGACGTGGTGCCGCAGACCATCATCATTCCCAACGACTACAAGCTGAAGATGGACGTTTTCGCCGCCATCGGCGCGGACAAGGACCCGGACACCAGCAACAACGGCTTCAACTTCAACTTTGGCCGCTGGAACGTAATCGTTTGGCCGTACCTCAACGAGTTCCTGGCCGCCGGGCTGAAGCCCTGGATCCTCATGGACAGCCGGTATAACCAGGAGAACGGCTGCGCAATCTGGCAGGACCGGGTAAACCTGGAGGTGCGCAGCGAACTGGCCGGCAACGACGCGAACATCTGGAAGGGCTATGCCCGGTTCAGCGCTGGCTTCAACGACTGGCGCGGCTTTGCCATCGGCGGCATTTCCGGCGGCACGACGCTGGTCAGCGGCGGCTGACGCCAACCGCTGCGGTCGCTGCATCCGCCACTGGCGGCGCTCCCTTGCGGGCCTCCCCTCCAGGGGAGGCTTGGGAAGGTGCGTTGGATGGGGCGCGCAGAGCGAATAGGCTTACGGACGCGCGATGCGCGCCCCTACGAAAAGACAGGAAACAAACGTCAATCACGGCGAGGAGGAGAACATGGCGACATTGCAGGGCGTTCTGGAGCTGATCGACGACATCAAGCCCAACGCATTTTCGGACGAGGTGAAAACGGCCTGGGTCAACGAGGTCGAGGGACTGGTGCAGACCGAAGTTTTCCTCCTGGCCGTGGAGGATGTGGTGCAGTATCAGTGGCCGGCGGACAGCGGCGCGACGCTGCTGGCCAAGCCGCCCCACGATAAAATTTACTGGGTTTATCTGAGCGCCATGGTGGACTTCGGGAACGGCGAGTATGACAAGTACCAGAACACCATGCAGATGTTCAACCAGTTTTTCGGCGAGTATATGCGATGGTACGCCCGCACCTACAACCCGGCGGACGGCGAGGCGGAGGTAAAGGGGTACTATCTCAGTGCCTATGCCATTGCCGTGGCCCACGGATTTGAAGGGACAGAGGCGGACTGGCTGGCCAGCCTCAAGGGCGAACCGGGAGACCAGGGAACCGGCCTGGATCTGCGAGGCCTTATAGCCAGCACCGATGAACTGCCGGAGCCGGAGAACTCCACACCGGGGCAGGCGTACCTGGTGGGGACAGAGGACGACAACGAGCTTTGGATTTTTGACGAGGCGCAGAACCAGTACGTGCCGGCGGGGCCGCTGCGGGGAGAAACTGGACCGACGGGACCGAAGGGCGACACGGGAGCCACCGGCCCGCAGGGGCCGAAAGGTGACACCGGCGCCACGGGCGCGGCGGGGCCGCAGGGTCCACAGGGCGAGACAGGCCCCCAGGGGCCGCAGGGTGCGGCATTTACCTATGCAGATTTCACGGCGGAGCAGTTGGAGGCGCTGACTGGCCCGCAGGGGCCGAAGGGTGACACCGGCGCCACAGGCCCGCAGGGGCCGAAAGGTGACACCGGCGCCACGGGCGCGGCGGGGCCGCAGG
>NBJMC04202__coassemble_1179_pt1 | contig 89596 bp, 69 predicted proteins | sample NBJMC04202__metabat2_high_PE_003 | metagenome-assembled genome bin NBJMC04202
TGGGCCGTCTCCGGCGTGAGGATGCCGAAGTCCAGAAAGTTCCCGGTGCGGGAGAACTGGAGGGCCATGGCCAGCGGGTCCTCGGCGGCGGCCACCTGCTCTCGCACCTGGGGCAGCAAACCCAGCACCAGGTCGTTGGAATCGCGCTTGAGTTGGGCGTAGGCGTCGTCCCCGGGCCAGTAACGGGCGTAAGCTCGGGCAAAGGCGCCGGTGAGCCAGGGCGCGGCCACGCCCCGGGGCGCTTCGAGGATGATCCGCAGCACGTCCCGGAGATAGGCGTCGGCCTTTTCTCCGTCGCCGTGGCGGCGGGCCAGCTCAAACTGCCGCCGGACCAGGCATTCGATACAGCAGGCGTCAAATTGCATGGGATACCTCCAATTGCGTGAGAAGCGCCTCGACGGTGAAGTCCGCCCCATCCATGGCCCGGAGGAACGCAGCGCGGTTTTCCTCGGAATGCTCCACTTCTTTGGAGAAGAACCGGGCAGCCTCCACCACCGTGCCGCAGGCCGGCGTCAGGGCAGAGACGGCCAGGACTGCCGCCGTCAGCGCGGCGGCCTGGCGATAGAGATAGCCGTTGCAGCTTGCCTTGCGCCACCACCGGAAGAGGTAGTAGACGGCAAACTGCTCCAGAGCCACAGCGTCCCGGGTGAGGTCGGGTCGGGTCATGGCGGCGTAACGCGCCGGCGCGTCGGGGGAAAGATGCTCCAGCGATTGAAAAAGCCGCCTGAGCGCCTCCGGCGATCCGCCGCCCCGGTGGCGGCGCAGATACGAAAGCCGCTTCTGCCGGTAGGGCGCCAGGCCGTAGCGGTCCGTGAGCCGGTGGGCCGCCGCCCAGCGAAGGCCGTCAATCATCGGCTCCAGCCGGGCTCCCAGCTCCAGCACCAGGGCAAGCCGATCCGAAAGGGGCCGGGACCGGTCCTGGAGCAGCGCCATGGCCGCGGTGCGGCTGTGATCCACCAGGGAAAAGAGGTCCGCGTCCAGGTCGGTGGGCTCCGGGGGCGTGTCGTCCCGGGTGGTGACAAAGGTCAGCGGCGCCTCCCGGGTCAACAGCAGCCGGGCAGCCTCGGGGCAGGAAACTGAAAGCATGGTCTCCCGGAGGCCGCCATAGACCTCGGTGAAGCGGGGGTGGGTGTGGCAGGTCTCGGAGAGGAAGTCCTCCCCCAGTTCCGTGACGATGGGGCACAGGCCCGCAGGCGTGAGCAGCGGGCAGCGGCCGCCTTGCAAGGCCATGCAGGTTTCCCCGTCCATAGAGGTCAGGGCAGCGCGGATGCGCTGCCCCAGCTCCCCCGGCACGGCCCGGTATCGGGCCTCCGCGGCCTCGTCCACCACGATCTCCCACTGGCCGCAGCAGGTGTCGGGACAACTGCCCGCGAGACAGTGGAAGTCGTTAAAATAGTCGGGGACGGTGGTAATCATCGTTTAAAAGGCCCAGGTGCCGTCCCGGAAGATCGCCACCTCGCGGCCATCGCGGCAGCGGGCGGTGATGGAGAGGTCGGCGGTGCCGATCATAAAGTCCTCGTGGACCATGGAGTCGTTGATGCCCAGGGCACGGCACTCCTCCAGGGTCTTATTGTGGTAATCCTCGATGGTGTCCACAAAGCCCATGCCCACAGCCAGGTGGCAGCAGGCGTTCTCGTCGAAGAGGGTGTTGTAGAAGAGCAGGCCGGTCTCGTTGATGGGGCTGTTGAAGGGCACCAGGGCGCACTCGCCCAGATACCGGGCGCCCTCGTCCATGTTGAGGAGCTTCTGGAGCAATTCGTCGCCTACCTCAGCCTTGGCGTCCACCACCTTGCCGCCTTCAAACTTCATGTAGAAGTTCTCGATCAGCTGGCCCTCATAGCACAGGGGCTTAGAGGCATAGACGATGCCCTCGGCCTGGCCCTTCATGGGAGAGATGAAGCACTCCTCCGTGGGGATGTTGGGGTTGAAGCTAACGCCGTTGGCCATGGTCTCGTGGCCGCCGGCAAACCGAGCCTCAGGGATCATGCCCACGGTCAGGTCGGTGCCGTTGGATGCGGTGTAGTGCAGGGACTCGATGCCCAGGCCGTTGAGGTAGGCGCAGCGGGCCTTCAGGTCCTGGTTGTGGGCATTCCAGGCGGCGATGGGATCCTCGTCCACCCGGGAGGTGGAGAGGATGGCCTCCCAGAGCTTTTCCACAGCCTGGCCCTTGGAGAGGCCGGGGAACATCTTCTTGGCCCAGGCCACGCCGGGCACGGCGGCGATGCACCACTGGTGCTTGCCCTCGATCTTGTCACGGTAGGGCTTGATGATGGGGTACTTGGCCTGCTGGGCCTTGGCCATCTTGGCCATGTTGACGCCCTTGAGGCCGTCGGGATCCTCGGAGGTGAGGTACAGCCGGCAGGGGAAATGCTCCGCCCAGTACTGGAGCTTGGCCTCTTCAAAGTTCTCCAGGGTGCAGAGCGCCTTGACGCTCTGGTGGCGCACATGGAGCTTGGTCAGGGGCTGATAGCTGAAGTGGACGACGACCTTCCGGGCGCCGGCCTTGTAGAGTTCGTCCGTCACCATGGCCACGAACTCGGGCTGATCCAGCTCGGCCTCCACGAAGACGTCCTGGCCCTTCTGGACATTGCAGCCCATCCGGGCGATCAGCTGGGCATATTTTCTGAGTCTTGTCTTTTGCATAGAAAAAACCTCCTATTCTGCTTCGCCGCCGAGGGCGGGAAGGATGATGCAAGATGTATTCGTGCCCATGATAGCAAAGATTGGACAGGATTGCAAGGCTGTGGTATGATAGGGAAAAGCCAACGGCTCACTGCGGTGCGCATCGTTCGAGTCCGTTCCCTAGGAGGCGATTGTATGAAGTATCGGCTTTTTCCCCTGCTGCTGCTCGTGCTGCTGATTCTGGCCGGCTGCGGCGGCGAAGCACCGACGGCCACCGATCAGCCCTGGGCACTGGAGGTGGAGTACGGCGACAGCGGCGTCACCGCCGCGGTGTGGGAGTACCAGTGGAATCTCCGCGGCGAGGACGGCGTCTCCGCCACCGACGCCCAGGGCACCGACCCACTGGGCCAGCTCTCTCAAATTCCCTTTGTGAACAAGAGCAAGACCGGCACGTTGAAGCTGAAGTTCGCGATTCAGCCGGAAAGCCTGACTGTGGCCTGTTATACCAACGCCGACGGCTATGGCGAGGCCGTAACTGTGGAGCCGTCGGGGAAGGACAACGCCGTCCCCGTCCCCGCCGAGGCCGGGAGCTATCTCTTTGGAGTGACGGCCCAGTGGTCTGAGACCGAGGAGGCCCAGGCCTGGGGCAGCAGCACCTATTATTTCCGGTACCTGCCCGAGGGCGACACCGGTGAGCAGGTGGGTGAGCTGAGCCTTTACCGCCTTTTGAAGCTGGGCCCCGACGACCTCTTCGGCGTGGAGTTCTTCCACAACGGCGAGAGCGCCCAAAAGACCGTCACCACTGTGGCGGACAAGACCGCTGTCCTGGAGTTTTTGCAGCAAAACCTCTCCACGGACTTTACCCAGATCGCGACGCCCACGCTGGAGGCGGAGTTCGTCCTGCGGCTGGCCGTAACCGACGGCAGCCAGCTGACCATCGGCTACATTCCCCTCTCCGAAGGGGCCGGTATTCTGCTCAGCGGCGTGCCCTATGCCGCCGGCGAGATGGACCTGCAATCGCTGTGGGACAGCCTGGGGGCCCAGCCCGTCTCCCTGGAGGCCCAGGCACCGGAGGATGTGCTGGAGACCTCTGAGGAGGACCCCGGCGAGACCCTGGACGACAACTTCCGCTACGGCTATCTCCGGGCCATGGAGGGCCAGGTGACGGTGGACGAGATCGATTGGATCGAGGACGCCGACGCGCCCAACGGCTATCGCATCGAGCCGGGTGAGACTGGCCAGACCTATCCCCTGGCGGCGGACTGCCAGTTCTGGATCTTGCAGAACCACTTCAAGCCCTTCTGCCGGGTGGAGGCCGACACGCTCTGGGAGTGGGCCCAGACCACCGGCTGGGATGTCCCCTTCCGGCTGTACTTCAAGGACGGTGCCGTCGTGGCCATCGTCGAGCAGTACCGGCCCTGATGGAGACGGACAATCGGGCAGACGCACAACCGGCATCAAAGAGCGCCGCGGCGGAGCAAATTTAACTCCGCCGCGGCGCCTTTCTGTTGAAACCCGCGTTCAGCGCTCCAGGCCCAGCAGGCGCTGCGCATTGCCCGCCAGCAGCAGCGGCAGCACCTCCGGCTCAAAGGGCAGGGCCAGGAAGGCCTCCAGGCTCTGCGCCAGGGGCCGCACCGGGTAGCTGGTGGCAAACATCATGCGGTAGCGCATGAAGGAGTTGGCCGCCCGGACGAACTGATCCCCGAAGGGCATCTGGGGAATATTCAGGAAGAAGTCGGGATAGAAGTACACATTCTGGCACTTGAGGGCCATGCCCAGGAACTCCTGGACAAAAGGCCAGCAGCCGTGGGAGACGGCGATCTTCAGCGTGGGGAACTGCTGGGCCACCCGCTGCAAATTCAAGGGGTTGCAGTAGCTGAGGTCCTCCCCCGCCAGCACGCTGAGGGTGAAGGCACACACCAGCCCCAGCTGGGCACATAGGTCATAGATGGGGAAAAGAGAGAAGTCATCCACATACTTGGGCGGCATGGCCCAGCCCGGCTCCAGGCAGATGCCCCGGATGCCGTAGCGGGCATGGCAGCGGCGAATTTCCGCCACCGCGCCGGTGGGGTCTGCCGGGTCCATCGCCGGGAAGGCCAGGAACTTGTCCGGCCAGCGCTGCTGCATCTCACAGACATCGTCGTTGGACACCTGCGCCATTCCTGGCCGCACCCACCGCCCCTGCACCACCTGCAAGTCGATGCCGGAGCAGGACAGCTCTTTCCAATAAAGTTCCATATCTCCTGTCCGGGCCGATTCGATTCCCACGCTGCCCATGTAGATGCCGGGCACCTGCGTGGGATCGGCAAACTGGTCCTCCATGGGACGGGGGAAAAAGTTACCTTCCGTCACAAATCCCTTATACGGCGGACGCGTTCTGAAGTCAATAACCATTTTCCTGCCTCCAAACAGCAATTTCTGCCTTCACTATAATCCCGGGGAGGAATTTCAGTCAACTCTTTTGTTTTTCTGCCTTTTTACTTATTTTAAAAGAATAGTTCACTTTTCCACAGAAATGCATCAGTTTTTCCTATTTTTTGTCCCAATAATCTCAATGCCTATAAGTAAATAGTTATCAAATATATCAAAATAAACTATTTTACATTATTGACTTTGCGGATTACAATGAATTTGTCAAAAACAGCGGCGGCAACCGGAAGAAATTGTGTAAAATGCATAAATTGTGTAAACGATTTTTGTACGGCACAGCTGCTGGCAAACAACCCTATGCAGTGTGAAAGACGCTGCACAAAAACGGAGGTTAAGAAATGAAAAAAGTGATCGCCCTTCTGCTCGCCCTTGTGATGGTGCTGGGCCTTGCTGCCTGCGGCGGCGACACCTCGACCACCAAGACTGAAACCGACCAGGATACCACCGCTTCCACCGACACGTCCGAGACCACCGAAGACGCTGATACCACCGACGACACCGCCGAGACCACCGATGAGACCGGCGACACCGCCGTGGCCGTCCCCGAGCGCATCGTTGTGGTTCTGCCCAACGTCCGCGGCGACGGCGGCACCCACGACCTGGCCTGCCGCGCTTCCGAGGCCATTGCCGCCGAGTCCGGCGCCGAGCTGAAGATCGTCGAGCTGGGCAAGGCCGTCACCGACGCCGCCAAGTGGGAAGCCGCTATGCTGGACCTGTGCGACGAGGGCTATGACCTGGTCATCACCGGCGGCTCTCTGATGAAGGACACCATCGAGCTGGTCGCCCCCCAGTACCCCGAGATTCCCTTCATCTGCTACGACGTGGCCCTGGACTTCGACTCCTTTGATATGCCCAACGTCTACTCCATGGACTTCTATCAGAACGAGGCCGCTTACCTGGCCGGCGTCATCGCCGCCAAGTCCAGCACCACCGGCAAGCTGGGCTTCATCGGCGCCACCAAGATCCCCGTGATCTATGACTTCATGGTCGGCTTCATCGCCGGCGCCCAGGCTGTGAACCCCGACATCCAGGTGGCCACCGCCTTCACCAACGACTACAACGACGCCGCGCTGGCCAAGGAGCTGTCTCTGGCCCAGGTGACTGCCGGTGCCGACGTTCTCTTCCCCTCCTGCGGCAACGCCGCTGCCGGTACCTATGAAGTGGCCCGCGACGAGGGCGTCTACGCCATCGGCAACGACCAGGACGTCAACGCCAAGTATGAGACCACCGATCCCGACATCGCCGCCGCCATCCTGGCCTCTGTGATGAAGAAGGTCGACAACGCCGTCACCACCGCCTACAACCGCTATCTGGAAGGCACCCTGCCCTTCGGCACCCAGGAGACCGTGGGCGTTGCCACCGACGGCGCCGGTGTGGTGAAGAACGCCGCCTACGAAGCCCTGCCTCAGGAAGTGAAGGACACTGTGGCCGACTTTGAGGCCAAGATCACCAGCGGCGAAGTGGTCGTGCCCACCGCCATCGGCATGAGCGCGGAGGAGATCGACGCCGTCATCGCTTCCGCTCAATAAGCATCCGCAAGTAACCCAAACAGCCGCGCTGCCGGCCCACCTGGCCGGCAGCGTTTGCTGTATCCGCTATATGAGGTGATGAGATGAGTCAAAAGGAAACGTCCGCGGTCGGTGCCAAGACCTGCCCGGCCATCGAGATGCGCGGCATCACGAAAATCTACCCCAACGGCGTGGTGGCCAACCAGGGCGTGGATTTCAGCGTCAACTACGGCGAGATTCACGCCGTCATGGGTGAAAATGGCGCCGGCAAGTCCACCTTGATGAAGATGCTCTTCGGCATGGAGCGCCCCGACCAGGGTGAGATCCTCTTTGAAGGGAAGCCGGTGCAGATCCACTCCCCTGCCGACGCCATCGCGCTGCACATCGGCATGGTCCACCAGGAATTCATGCTGGTGCCGTCGCTGACGGTGGCAGAGAACATGGTTTTGCGGGAAGAGCCCCTGCGGGGCGGGTTGTTTATCGATTACGCCAAGGCCGTCAAGGCCACCCGGGAAATCTCTGAAAAGTACCGCCTGCCCATCGACCCCAACGCCCGCGTTGCCGACCTGCCTGTAGGCATGAAGCAGCGGGTGGAAATTCTGAAGGCCCTTTACCGCGGCGCCAAAATTTTGATTTTGGACGAGCCCACCGCCGTTCTGACTCCCCAGGAGACCGAAGAACTGTTCCGCCAGCTGCTGATCCTCCGCGACTCCGGCCACACGGTGATCTTCATCTCCCACAAAATCCGGGAGATCAAGCAGATCTGCGACCGCATCACCATTCTGAAAGACGGCCACTCCATGGGCATCTACCAGGTGGCAGACATCTCTGAGGCAGACATCTCCCGCCTGATGGTGGGCCACGACGTGAAGATGGACCTGGACAAGCAGCCCACACAGCCCGGCGAGGTGGTCCTCCAGGTGAAGAACCTCTGCTACGGCTACGGCGAGGGCAAGCTGAAGGTCGACGGCGTCAGCTTCTCGGTCCGCCGGGGCGAAGTCGTGGGCATCGCCGGCGTCGAGGGCAACGGCCAGCGGGAGCTGATCGAAATGATCACCGGCATCCGCCCCATCCAGCGCGGCAGCGTCCACATCGGCGGCAAGGACATCAGCAAGATGTCGGTCTATCAAATCCGCGAAGAAGCCCGCTGCGCCTATGTGCCCCAGGAGCGGCTGATCTTCGGCGTGGCGCCAGACACCGACATTGAGGAGAACCTGATGGCCTGCCTCTTTGATATGCCGGAATACTCCAAGGGCGGCATTCTGCGCCGCAAGCCCATCACGGCCCGAGCCAAAGAGCTGATCCAGGAATTCACCATCAAGTGCGACAACGAAAAGCAGGCCGTGGGGATGCTCTCCGGCGGCAACATCCAAAAAGTCGTCGCGGCCCGAGAGCTTTCCCGGCCCCGGGACCTGATCGTGGTGGACCAGCCCTCCCGCGGCATCGACGTCGGCGCCACCAAGTTCATCCAGAACAAGATCATCCAGCTCCGGGACGCCGGCAGCGCCGTGCTGGTCAGCTCCGCGGACCTGGCGGAGATCATGGCCCTGAGTGACCGGCTGCTGGTCATGTACGAAGGCGAGATCGCCGCCGTGTTCACCGACCTCAGCGGCGTCACCGAGCAGCAGCTGGGCGAGTATATGCTGGGCATCAAAAAACAGACCCCCGAGGAGATTGGAGCGTGTTTCTATGAGCAATAAGCAGCTCAACAGTCTGTTTTCCTTTGTGAAAACCATCCTGGCCATCCTGATCGCCATGGTGGTGGCCTTTATCATCATCCTGGTCGTCAGTGACGGCCCCGCCGAGGCGCTCTATTCCTTCCTGGTGGGCCCGCTGACCACGGTGCGCCGCTTCGGCAACCTGCTGGAAAACACCATTCCGCTGATCTTCGTGGGCCTGGGCGTCTGCCTGCTGTGGTCCACCGGCATGCGCACCCTCTCCGGTGAGGGCACCTACTACTTCGGCGGCCTCTTCGCCGCCCTCATCACCATCAAGCTGACGGCCATCTCCGGCTACGGCCTGACCCTCACCGCAACCTTGGGCGTCATCATCGTCTGCGGCATCCTGGCCCTGCTGCCCGTGGTGGTCAACTACAAGTACGGCACCGACGCCTTCGTGGTCTCGCTGCTCTTTAACTACGTGATGTTCTATGCCGGTAACTACATCTTCACCAACTACCTCATGGACATCAACTCCACCTCCTCCGGCTCCTACCTGCTGCCGGAAAGCACCTTCCTGCCGGTGCTGATCCCCAAGACCAACGTGGACGCCTCGCTGATCGTGGCGCTGGTGATGATTATCCTCACCTGGTTCTTCATGTACCGCACCAAGTGGGGCCATCGCATCCGCCTGATCGGCGCCAACCGCGAACACGCCCGCTACATCGGCATCAACGTCTTCCGCATGATCCTGCTGGCCCAGTTCCTGGGCGGCGCCATGAGCGGTCTGGGCGGTGGCATCAGCATGTTCGGCTACAACACCCGTTTTGCCTGGTTCAGCCTGACCAACCTGGGCTGGGACGGCATCATGGTGGCGACGCTGGCCCGGTATAAGCCCCAGTACATTCTGCTCTCGGCGCTGTTCCTGGGTTACGTCCGTACCGGCGCCGACATCATGAACCGCTCCTCCGACGTGCCCAGCGAGATCGTCATGATCATCCAGGCCATTATGATTCTGTTCATCGGCGCCACCGCGTTCCTCAGCGGCACGCAGCAGAAGCTGCGGGTGCGCTATTCCATGCGCCGCAAGGCCGAGACCGCTGCAAAGGAGGGTTGAGACATGAGTGGAATTTGGAGCAGTATTCTCACCGCCAGCTTTTTGTTCACCATCATCCGCGTGTCCACCCCGCTGATTTTCGCGTCCATGTCCTCTCTGGTGGCCCGCCGCGGCGGCGTCACCAACATCACCATCGACAGCACCATGCTCATGTCCGCCCTGACCGGCGTGCTGGTCAGCCACTACACCGGCAATCTCTTCCTCTCCATCGTGGCCGGTATGATCGTGGGCATTATCATGGGCGTCTTCATGGGCTACTTCCATATTATGATGCGCACCAACATGATCCTCACCGGCGTTGCCATCAACACCTTCACCAACGGCGCCACGGTCATGTTCCTCTACGCCTTCACCGGCGACAAGGGCTCCTCGTCCAACATCTCCAGCATGGCCATCCCCAACTGGGAGATCCCCCTGATTAAGGACATCCCCATCCTGGGCGACATTCTCTCGGGCCACAATGCCCTGACGTACATCGCCTTCGTCATGGTCATCCTCTGCTGGTTCCTGATGTACCGCACACCCCTGGGGCTGCGCATCCGCGCCGTGGGCGAGAACGACAAGGCCGCCCGCTCCGTGGGCGAGAGTCCCACCCGTGTCAAGCTGACGGCCCTGGCCCTGAGCGGCTTCTTCGCCTCCCTGGGCGGTCTCTATATGTCCATGGGCAACATGACCGTGTTCATCACCGGCATGACTGCCGGCCGCGGCTTTATCGGCGTGGCCGCCGACTCCATGGGCCGCGGCAACCCGGTGGGCGCCATGCTGGCTTCGCTGCTCTTCGGCACGGCGTCGGCAGTGGCCAACGTGCTGCAGATCAACTCCTTCCCCACGGACCTGGTCATGGCCATTCCCTATGTGGTGTCCATTCTGGGTATCATCATCTACTCCGCCCGGGAGAAGCATAAGCAGCAGCGCCTGGTGCGCCAGGGTATCGCCCAGGCAGAGCGGCTTGCCGCCGGCAAATAACGCGAGGAGGACAATATGAGCGATAGAATCCCTGTGATCCTGGACTGCGATCCGGGACACGATGATATGGTGGCCCTGGTGCTGGCTCTGGGCAGCGACCGGCTGGACGTCAAAGCCATCACCAACGTGGCCGGCAACAAGGCCATGGAAAAGGTCAACCGCAACACCCTGAACATTCTCAACTGGTGCGGCGTGGAGAAGGAAGTGGCCGCCGGCGCCGTCCGGCCCCTGGTGCGGCCCTACAACCGCACCGACACCGACGGCTGCCATGGCCTCACAGGCCTGGACGGCTTCGACTTTCCGGCGGACAATCCGCTGAAGCTCTCCAAGCGCCGAGCCATCGAGGTGATGGCCGACGTGGTGCGCCACAGTCCCAAGCCCGTCACCCTCATCACCACCGGCCCCACCACCAACGTAGGTCTCTTCCTCCGGGCCTTCCCGGACCTCATTCCCAACATCGCCCGGATCTCCATGATGGCCGGCACCTGCCACTTCATTTTGACCGAGCCCTTTATGGAGTTCAACGCCTATCTGGACGCCGAGGCCACCCGCATCATCTTTGAAAGCGGCGTGCCGATCACCATGTTCGGCTACGACGTCACCTACTCCGTCCTCTTCCGCCAGGACTTCACCCAGCGGCTGCTGGCTACCGGCACCCGCACCGGCCTGATGATGCAGAAGCTCCTGGACGAGTTTACGGTCCTGCACAACAAGCGCTGGATCGATCTGGGCGGCTGCCCGGTCCACGACGCCTGCGCCGTGGCCGGCGTCATCGACCCCACCATCGTCACCCGCAGTGAGAAGATGTACGTCCGCATCCAGACGGAGCCGGGTCCCCTCTCCGGCGCCACCATCTGCGACTACCAGCACCGCAGCGGCATGGAGCCCAACGCCGAGGTGGTTTTCGCCATGGACAACCAGCGGTTCTTTGACATGGTGGTAGAATCGGCGGCGAAACTGAAATGAGCTATTTGATTATCCCCTATCTGCTGATTTTATTCAGTGCCAACCTGCTGGGGTCCCTGGCCGGGTTCGGCGGCGGCATGATCAGCATTCCGCTGCTGGTACTTCTGATGGACCCCAAGGCCGTCATCGTCTCGTCCACCATGACCTGCATCCTCAACGGCATCATCGCCCTGCAGCACCGCAAGGAAATCCTCTGGCGGGAGTTCGCCCTGATTTTGGGCGGTATGTGTTTGGGCCTGCCGGTAGGCGTGCTGGCCCTCACCAAGCTGCCGGTGTGGCTGCTCAAGGGCGCGCTGGGCGTGCTGATGATCTTCGTCGGCGCCCAGGGCCTCTGGCGGCAGCGCCATCCGCGCAAGACGCCCCCGCGCAAGTACGGCCTCTGGGCCGGGCTGGGGCTGCTCTTCGCCGGCGGCGTCCTCCAGGGCGCCATCTCCTCCGGCGGCAGCCTGGTGGTGCTGTACGCCAGGAGCCGCATTGAAGACCGCCAGGCCTTCCGGGCCACCCTGGCCCTGATCTGGATGGGCACGGCCATCATCACCACGGTGCAGTACTTTGTCGCCGGGGCGCTGACCGCCACGGCCCTGGAGCTGTTCCTCTGGAGCTGGCCCGCCGTGCTGGTGGGCATTCTGCTGGGCGGCGCCATCAGCACCCGCATCCGCCAGGCCACCTTCGTCACGGTGGTCAACGCCACGATCCTGCTGGCCGGCCTCTTCAGCTTGGGCAGCGTGATCTTCGGTTAAACAACCATATAAAACCGCCGGATGGCGCCTTTTCACGGGCGCCATCCGGCGGTTTTGCGGTCTATTTGGGTTCTAGCCCTCCGGCAGCTCTGCTGCGTCGCTGCCCCGGTCAAAGGGCCAGGGGCGGCAGGGGGCGCGGTGCTTCTTCACCAGCGCGATCTCGCCGTACTGCTCCTCCGGCTCCCAGGCCGGCGGCGTGACGGCAAAAATGCTCTCGGCGGTATAGTAGCCCTCTCCCGGGCCCTTGTTGCTGCGGCCCTGGATGATGCCGTCGCTCTGGGGGCCGAACTGCGCCCAAAGGAGGCACCGCAGGGCCGCCGTGGCAGCGATGAGATTGTCCACCGTGGCATACTGGGCCAGGGCCGGCGGCGTGAACAACACCCCGGCCCGCTCCAGGTACCACGGCTCCATCCGGGGCGGGTTCTGGGCCAGCGCCGCGAAGGGAGCCAGCTCCAGCCCCTCCTGCACCAGGCGGCATCGGTACTGGGAAAGGCGCATGGGCGCCTCCAGCCCGGCGAAGTCCGCCGCGCCGGGCCGCCGGACCGTGGAAAAGCCGCTGGCCTTGCGGATGCAGCGGAGATTTTCCTGCAATTCAAACGTAATCTGCCTTAACAGCGGCAGCAGCGCCCGCCGCGGCTCCTGCCGGGGGACATCCCGGCTCAGGACCCGGCGCAGCTGGTTTTCGCACTGGCTGTAGCCGCCGCACAGCTCCAGCATTCCCACGGCATAGTTCTGGGCCAGGCAGTAGGCATCCGAGGGGGCGGGCCGCCAAATCTGATGATAGACCTCTTGCTTCAAGGCAGAATTTCCTCCAATCTCCGGCAGAGGGCAAAAATGTCCTGCATCGGTGCGGTGATAAACTTGTTCTTGTGGTACACCAGACGCACCTTTCGCATCAGCGGCTGGTCCTCGATCTGCACCTCGTGCATCAGTCCGGCGTTGATCTCCGCCGCCACAATCCGCCGGGAGATGGCCGTGATGCCGAAGTTGCGCATAACCGCCATCTTGGTGGTCTCAGAATTGTTGCTGATCCAGTGGAAGTTCAAAGGCAGGTTGTGCTGGGTCATGATCTCGTCGAAGAACTCCACGCGGTTGCTCTTCTCCCGCCCGATGTAAGGCATCTTGCTGATCTCCTCCAGGGTGACGCTTTTGCGGCTGGCGAAGGGATGCTCCGGGCTGCACACTACCACCATCGGGTCGTCCAGCACCTCCTCGGCAATGAAGTTGTTGTCGGGGATGGTGCCCTCCATCAGCAAAAAGTCCAGCTGACTGGCCCGGAGGCGCTCACCCAGGGTGTTGACATTGCCGATGTAGACCTTGACCACCACCTGGGGCCACCGCTTGCGGTACTCCTCCAGGAGTGTGGCGATGATACAGGTTCCCACCATAAAGGTGGTGCCGACGCGGATCTCGCTTTTTTCGGCGCTGCTGTGCATATGCAACTCCATCTCATCGTAGAGGGTGAGGATGTGCTTGGCGTAGTCCAGCAGCTCCCGCCCGGCGGGGGTGATATAAAGTCGGTTGGCCAGACGGTCAAAGAGCTTGACGTCGTAGTACCGCTCCAGCTCCAGAATCGTCTGGCTAACGGCGGATTGGGCGATGAAAAGCTCCCGGGCCGCTGAGCGCATCTTGCCCGTCTCCGCCACCGTGACGAACACACGTAAGTGCCGTAGTGTCATGCTTGTAGCTCCTTGCTGGGGAAATGTCTCCGTTGTCTATTTTATATTATCGCAGAAAACGCCTTCCATGGCAACCTTTTTCTTTGAATGTTACCGGGAAACAGGCAGAATTCCCAATATATCCCGCAGCCTAAGTTATGGTCCCCAAAAAGAGGCAAAGCCCCGGACGCCGGGATTTTTCCGCGGCGCCGGGGCTTGCAGCTGAGCGTTATTCTTTGCCCGTCTGCTTCTTCTGGTTTTTCAGATAGTTTCTGTCGTTCTCCTCGGGGATGTTCCAGTTGTTGTCCTCTTCCCAGAGGTCGGGTACCCAGTCCACGTCATGGACGATCTGCATTTTCAGCGCCTTGGAAGGACATGTAACGACGCAGTTGCCGCAGCCCATGCACTGCGTAGAATCTATGGTCGCCTTGCCGTCCACCAGCTTTACCGCGTGGAAGACGCAGCGGCCTTCGCACAGGCCGCAGCCCACGCACCGCTCCTCCCGGACCGCCGGGCGGAAGCGGCTGGGCTTGCGGATGGGAAGCCCCACCTTCTCGTAGCCCGCCATGGGGCAGCAGTCGTCGCAGCAGGTACAAATGAAATCGATCTGACGCTTGTTGGGCGCGGTCAGCACGGCGGTGGAGGCATCGATCTCCTTCAGGCACCGCTGCCACTCCTCTTCGGTGGCGTAGTGGGCGCCGAAACGCTGGGACACGTAGTCAGCCCGGTTGCCGAAGGCCAGGCAATGGCCGTCATTTTCACAGGTTTCATGGAGGCCGCTGGTGCAGTGGTTGGGGTCGTAGTAGCCCAGATCTGAAAAACTGTGGAACACCTTGCACACGCACTGGGCGATGGTCAGCTTGTCCACCTCCTGGAAGGACTCCATGATCTCCTTCATGTTTTCGCAGAACATGACGCCGGGGAGATCCTTGATGGAGGCGTACTTGGGAATCACCCGGAAGGAGCCGCCCAGGCCGTCCTTGAGCGCTTGGGGCACATCCTCCATCTTGGTCCATGCGTCCATCAGGCGGAACATCTTGGCGTCCTGCCGCCAGTCGACCCGCATGCCCAGGTAGGCACCGGCCACGTGGTCGCGGATGGTCATAACGTCCACCGAGGGGACGTAGCCCGGCTGGCCCTTTTTGCGCGGCAGCAGCTTTCCGTAGCGGTAAAGCCGGTCCAGGATGAAGCCCACCTCGATGGGGTTCATGCCCACCTTTTCGGCCACCTCTTCCGCCGTGCCCGGCAGGGCCAGTACCAGGCGCATCTCCACCGGGGAGAACAGCTCCCGGAGCAAATACGGCGTGATGAATTGGTTCCAGGCCGTCTTCTCATAGAGCTTCGCGCCCTCGAGGTAGATCGGCTCCACCTCCGGCAGCGGCGTGCCCAGGACTTCCTGCACGATTTGCTTCTGTTTTTCCAAGCTCAGCATGGTACTTCTCCTTTCTTGTCCCGGCGGAGATAGCGCATCTCCGCCTCGTCCAGCATCAGCTTTGCCATCTGCTCCACCTGCGCCAGCGCCGCCGGGTCCTCCGGCGGCATCCCCCGCAGATTGGCCATGGAGACTTGCGGCGCTGCCGAAATATAGCCCAGGTACCGCACGCCGGCGTCGGAGAGGGCCTCCTCCATATAGTCGAGCTGTGCCTGGGATTCAATTTTGTTGAGGATCGCCCGCACCCGGCGGATGCCCAGCCCCTGGGCCATCTCCTGAATCTTCGCGGCCAATTGGAGCGATTCGCCCGAGGGCTCCACCACGATGAGGACGGTGTCGCACGCCGCCTCGACGCCGCGGCCGAAGCTCTCCACGCCGGCCTCCTGGTCGGCCAGCACCATCTGCCCGTCGCCGGTGGCCAGGTTCTGAATGAGCTGCCGGGCGTAGGCCCCCATGGCGCAGGCGCAGCCCTCCAGCGGGTCCTCCAGCTTGCCCACCGCCAGGAGCCGCCGGCGGCCCACGGCCGGGGCGACGGCCAGGGGCACCTCGTCAAAGGCGATGAGCTCCTGGCTCATCCAGCCCAGCAGCGCCTCCTTCTCCGCCCCCTCCAGGCCGTAGATGGGCGGCGGCGCCTGGGACAGCCCCAGCTTGCGCCAGAGCCCGGCGTTGGAGTGGTCCGTGTCGATGACGAAGCTCTCGTACCCCAGATGCTCCAGGGCCTTGGAGAGAAGCGCCGTGACGGTACTCTTGCCAGCGCCGCCCTTGCCGCAGAGGGCGATCTTTCGGATAAAGCGCCGGGTGTCCTGCTGGGCGGTGGCGCGGATGTATGCGCGGATGCGCCGCGTGGCCTCGGCCCGCTCCGCCTTGCTGCCGGCCACGCACAGGCCGCAGTCGATGCAGCCGTCGCCGCCCCGTCCGGCGGCCCCCACGGGGCAGTGAAACAATCCCATTTATGCTCCCTCCTCTTGCCGCGTCAGCGCCGGGAAGACCCACTGCGTCTGGGTGAAGCCCGTTTCGCCCGGCTCCAAAAAGCAGTTGGGAAACTGGGGCCGGTTGGGCGCGTCGGGGTAGTTCTGCGTCTCCAGGCAGACGGCGCCGTGGGCGCGGTAGCTGGCGCCGTCCTTGCCCAGTAGGGACGCAGGCACCTGGTTGAAGGTGAAAAGCTGCATCCCCGGCTGGTCGGTCCAGACCTCCAGCTCCAGGCCGCTCTCCAGCCCCCGCAGCACCGCCGCGCGCCGGAGCCCCTGGCCCGCGAGGCAGAAATTGTGGTCATAGCCGCCGAACTGCAGAAGCTGCGGCGACGAATCGGCCAGGGCTTCCATAAGGCGCCTGGGGCGGCGGAAGTCAAAGGCCGTCCCCGCCACCGGCAGGATCTCCCCGGTGGGCAGGCCGTCGGGCCCGGCGGGCAAATAGGCGTCGGCCCCGATCCAGAGCTGGTGATCCCCCGCCGCGCCGTGGCCGTTCAAGTTGAAATAGGCATGGCTGGTGACGTTCCAGGGCGTCCGCGCCGTGGGGACGGCGCGGTATTCCAGGATCACCCGGTCCCACTGAAGGCGGTATGTCACAGTGAAAAAGAGCTGCCCGGGGAAACCGCCCTCCCCATGGTCCAAGAGCATCAGCTCCAGCTGCAGCTCCTCTTCCAGCTGCCGCAGCCGCGGCGCGAACACCCGCCCGGCGTAGCAGCCCCGCCCCCCGTGGAGGATGTGGGGGCCGAAATTGGCCTGAAGATGTACCGTGCCGCCGTCCTGGGGGTACGAAGCCCAGCCGATCCGGTTTGCATAGCGGCCCATGACGCTGCTGTTCCCCAGGCCATTCTGCACGTAATCCGCCAGCGCCTCCTTGCCCAGCACCACATCTACCGGCTCGCCGCCTGCCAGCGGCAGCAGCAGCGCGTGGACCGTGGCCCCCAGGGTCAGCACCTGGATCGTGAGGCCCGAGGGCGACGCCAGGGTGATCTTCTCCACCGCCGTCCCGTCGTTCAGACGGCCGAAGTCTTCCCTGCGCACACTTCCAAACATAGTCTGTCTCCCTTCTTCAATGGGAAGCCGGCGGCCTCCCAACGGGAAACCACCGGCTCGTCCACGCTGTGGACTGGTTACTGGGCCATGCCCAGCTCTTCATAGCGGGCGATCATCTCGTCCACATTGTCAACCGTCACCATTTGCGCCTCAAACACCATATCGTCGGTGCAGTAGGCGTCCACTTCGCCGCTCTGGAGCTTTTCGATGCGATCGATGAAGCCCTCGGCGTAGAGGTCGGAGGACTGATAGGCGGAGACGTCGATCAGGCCTTCCTTGATGGCCACGCAGCCCTCATAGAGCGCGTCGATGCCGGTGATGACCAGGGACGCCGCGTCGATGCCGGCCATGTTCAGCGCTTCGATGGCGCCGAGGGCCATGGCGTCGTTCTCCGAGAGGATGCCGTCGATGTCGGTGCCGAAGCGGGTGATCCAGTCTTCCATCTGGGTCATGGCCTTGGCCTTGTCGAAGGAGCAGAACTTCTCGTCCAGCACGGTGATATCGTCCCGCTCTGCCAGGGCGTCGGCGAAGCCTTCCCCGCGGAGGATGGAGCCGGAGTAGCCCTCAGCGCCCCGCAGCACCACCACGTTGGCGTTCTCCGGCAGCAGCTCGGCGGCCCGGGTGGCGGCCAGGTAGCCCAGGTCATACTCCGAACAGACGAAGGTGGAGCAGACGCCCTTGAGGAAGTCCCATTCAATGGCGTAGCAGATGACGTTGCAGCCGGTGTCCTGGAGCTTCTTGATATACTCGGAATCGTCGGAATAGGTGCCGTAGATGCACAGGTCCCAGTCGCCCTCCATGATCAGCTGCTCCAGGAAGGGGACGATGTTGCCGGCGTCGCCCTTGGAATCGAAGAGCGTCACTTCCACGTTGTCAAAGGCCTCTTCCATGCGCATCTCGCCCACCAGAGCCGTCTGATGGTGCCACTGGTCGGACCAGTTGTGCTGCCAGGCGACCTTAAAGACATCGCCGGTCTCAGATGCGTCGCCGTCGGTTTCGGAGGTGTCGGTATCGGTCTGGGCGGTGTCGGCGCTGGTGTCGTCCGCCGCGGCGGGTTCGTCTTTGCTGCAGCCGGCGAAGAGAGTCAAAATCATCAGAGCGGCAAGAATCAGGGCTAGTGTCTTTTTCATGTTGGCATCTCCTTTTTCTTTTTTATTGAGAGGTGCGAAGACCTCTGGTAAACGTATCCAGGCCCACGGCAAAGACGATCACCAGGCCGTTGACGATCTGCTGTACGTAGGAATCCACGCCCAGCAAGTTGAGGATGTTGGTGATGATGCCCAGGACGATAGCGCCCACGATGGCGCCCCAGGCAGAGCCGGTGCCGCCGGCGAAGCCGATGCCGCCGATGACCGTGGCGGCGATGCCCTGGCCCTCATAGCCCTGGGCGCCGCTGGGCATGCCGGCGTTGACGCGGGAGGCATAGAGCATGCCGCTCATGCCCACGAACACGCCCGAGAGAAGGAACGCGTAAATGGTGTACTTCTTGAGGTTGATGCCGCACGCCCGGGCCGCCTCACGGTTGCCGCCCACGGCGTAGAAGTTTCTGCCCAGGACGGTCCGATCCAGGATCACCCACAGCAGCACGGCAAATACCAACATCACCACAATGGAGACCGGAATCACGTCAAAGATGAAACCCTGGCCCAGATAGCGGAAGTTTTCACCTGTCTGGGAGATCATGGCGCCGCCGGTGACGATGTAGCAAAGGCCGCGGATCGCCATCTGCATACCCAGGGTAGCCACAAAGGGGGGCAGGTTGAAGAATGCCACCACCGAGCCGGAGAATGCGTTGATGACCACGCCGGACGCCATCGCGGCCAGGCAGCCCACCACCAGCGATTCGCCAGTCGCCTGATAGGCAAAGAGGCCGATCAGGCCGGCGAAGCAACACGTGGAGCCGGCGCACAGGTCGAGATTGCCGGAGATAATCAAAATCGACTGGGCAAAGCCGATCATGGCATAGACCGTCACCTGCCGCAGGATGTTGATGAGGTTGTTTCCAGTCAAGAAATTGTGGTTGAGGAACGCACAGACGATCATAAACAGCAGTGTAATGACGTAAATGGAATATTTCGCAACAAAATTGATGGTTCGCTCTCTACTCAGTCGCACAATCATTTCCCTCCCGTAGCATAGGTCATAACAGTTTCCTGGGTCAGGTCCTTTCCCTGGAGTTCTCCGACGATCCGGCCCTCCGCCACCACATAGACACGCTTGCACATGCCCAGCAGCTCCGGCAGCTCCGAGGAGATCATCACAACCCCCATGCCCTGCTGCACCATTTCGTTCATGATTTCATAGATTTCATACTTGGCACCGACGTCGATGCCGCGGGTCGGCTCATCCAGCACCAAAACCTTGGGCTTGGCCATCAGCCATTTGGCCAGAACTACCTTCTGTTGGTTGCCGCCGGAAAGGGTATAGGTAGCAGTGTGCATGGAGTTAGCCTTGATCCGAAGGCGATCAAAATACACGCTGACCTTCTCACGCTCTTGCCGCAGATGGATAAAACCGCCACTGGAAAGCTTGTGCAAATTGGGTAAGGAAATATTTTCCTTGATGCTACGTGTTCCGATGATGCCGTATTTCCGTCGGTCCTCACTGGCCATCACCAAACCACTTTGGATGGCTGCCTGGATGGAGTTCGGCTTTATCTTCTTGCCGTCCACCTCCACGGTACCACTGTCAAAGCGGTCCATGCCGCAGACTGCCCGGACAATCTCCGTCCGTCCAGCGCCCACCAGCCCAGCGAAGCCCACGATCTCGCCGGCGCGCACGTGAAAGCTGACGTCCTGGAACACCTTGCCGCTGCAGAGGTTTTCCACTCGCAGCACATCCTGGCCCAGGCTTTCCTCTCGCTGGGGATAGATGTCATCTACTTCCCGTCCCACCATCATGGAAATCACGTCTCGTTCCGTAAACTCCGAGATGGGAGCGGTCTTGATGCTCTTGCCGTCGCGCATGATGGTGACGTAGTCGCTCAGCTGGAACACTTCCTCCATCTTGTGAGAAATATAGATGATGGCGCAGCCCTCGGCCCGAAGGCGCTTGATTTTATCAAAGAGCCGCATAGATTCGTGTTGCGTCAGCGACGAGGTCGGCTCGTCCATGATGATGATCTTGGCATTATGGTACGTGGCCTTGACGATCTCCAGCATCTGAATGTCGGAAATCGGCACCCGGTTCATCATGGTGGTGGGTTTGGCGTGAATTTGCTCTTTGTCCAGGATTTCCTGGGCCTGCCGGCGCATGGTCTTCCAATCCACCAGCCCCGCCTTGTTCTTAGGCGGCCGGCCCAGGCACAAGTTCTCCGCCACCGTCAGGTTTGGCACGTACACCAGCTCCTGAAAGATCATGGAAATACCCAGTGACCGCGCCACCGACGGCGAGGTGATCTCCTGCTTCTGACCGTTGACATAGATTTCTTCATGGTCGGCCCGGTGCATACCGTTGATGATTTTCATCAAGGTGGACTTGCCTGCTCCGTTTTCTCCCACGATGGAGTGGACCGTCCCATAACGGACATCAAAGCTCACTTGGTCCAGGGCTTTGACGCCGGGAAAGGATTTTGTGATATTATGCAGCGAAATTGCGAACTGTTCCCCCATACGTCCCACCTCATTCCATGGTGAAAATAACCTTGTATGCCTCCCTGCTGCGGATCATATCCACGCCCTTCTGCGCCTCGTCAATGGGCAGGACGTGGCTGTAGAACCACTTGGGGTCCACGACCCCTTCCCGAATCATCTGGAGTATCTGCTCGTGTTCTCTGTGTTCGTGGTAGGGCCAGTTGAGGACCTGAACCGACACATGGTTGGGTAGCGCCAAAAGATCGATGGTAGAGTGGCCCTGCTTCAAAACGCCGTACACACCCACCAGGCCGCCCGGTACCAGGAATTTCGCACCTTGCAAAATGATCTCGGGGCTGCCGACAGCGTCGATCACCACGTCAAAGCGCTGCTCCCCCAGTTTATCCTCCACGTTTTCGCGGTGGGAATTGATGACCTGATCTCCGTGGGCCAATTCCTGGATGCGCGCCAAGCGGTCATCGTGGTGGCCCACGTTAACCACCAGGGATGCGCCCAGGTACTTGGCAAAGCAGGCAAGGCCTAGTGCCACGGCGCCGTCGCCAAAAATCAGGAGCCGGGTTCCCTGGCCCACACCGAAGTTTTTTAGGGCGCTGAAATTCTCCTTCAGTGTCAGAATCATCACTGCGTCGGGGTCTGACATTCCCTCGGGGATCTTCTTGCAGAGGTAGTCCTCCTCCGTCATCTGCGAGAGCATGGGATGCTGCGCAGCAACACCGTCTTCCCACAGGGCGCGAATATCATGGGCAATAGCATAGCGGTTCATGCCGCCCCAGTTGAGGTGGTAGCCCGGCGCATGGACAAGGCCGATGGGGCACACCACGCGATCTCCCGCTTTTAAGTACCGGACCTTCTCCCCCACCTGCTCAATCACGCCCACGCCCTCGTGGCCGATGAGGGTGGGATACTCCACCTTCTGCTGGGCCACGCTGCCATTGGTGATGATCTTCAGATCGGTGCTGCTGCACAGGCCGCAGGCCGTAACCCGCACCAAACACTCATAGGGGCCATAGGTGGGCTTGGGGACCTCCACCAGCCGGACTGTTCCGTCGCCCATGGCGGCGACTGCTTGCATCATTTCCATGCTTTCCCTCCTTACGCGACTTCGTGGATCGTCCGCTCAATGATTTCGCATTGCAGGCGGTGATCCAGGTTGACAAAATACTCGCAGTATCCGGCGATGCGCACCACCAGATCGCGGTGTTTTTCCGGATGCTTTTGGGCGTCGATCAAATCCTCGGGGTTCTGATAGTTGATCTGAATCTGCGGGCCCATATCCTGGAGATACACCCGCAGCAGCGCGATGAGGGCCTGGGTACCCTCGGTGTCCTTCACCAGGGAGGGGCTGATCTTGAAGTTCAGGGCGTGGGCGCCGGTGACATCCGCCGGGGAGAGGCCCAGGGCCGAGTTGAGCAGCGCCGTGGAGCCCTCGCTGTCGCGGCCCTGGGTGGGGCCGGCACAGTCGGAGATGGCCTCGCCGGCCAGACGTCCGTTGGCTGTGGCGCCCAGACTCTCGCCCAAGGTGATGTGCATGTTGTAGCTGAAGACGTTGTTGACGTAGCGGGTCTTGGGCAGACGGTTCTCGTTCTGCTGGCGCACCGCCGCGGAATAGGTGTTGAAGATCCGCTGGGCCAGCTCGTCGACATAGGGATCGTCGTTGCCGTAGGAGGGCGCCCGGTTCATAAACTGCTGCCGCTCCAGCTCGTAGCCTTCAAAGTTGCGCTGGAGCATCTCATGGATCTGGGCGAGGGTATAGCGCTTTTCGTCGAAGACGAATTTGCGGATGACGCTCAGGCTGTCCGCCGCGGTGCCCAGGCCCTGACCGGAGATGGAGATGGGGTCGCCCGCCAGGGAGCCGCCCTTAAAGTAGTCGGTGCCGCTCTCCAAGCAGCCGTCCACCAGCGAGGAGGCGAAGGGGTCGCAGTTGAGCGCCCGCTGGGCCTGAATGGCCCGCTTGCCGTTCTCCGCGCTCTGGGCCGCCTTGTCGCGGATGGCCTGCTCGTACTCGGCCATGAACGCCTCGAAGGAATCGTAGGTCTTGTTTTCCGCCACGGCCTTGGCGATCTGGTCGTTGAGCATCTGGGGGAAGAACAGCAGGCCGCCGGTGATCCAGTTGGAGTCCTTGCCCTGAATCATGATCTCGGTGCAGCCCATGTTGTAGTAGTCCCGGGCCCACTCCACCGGCAGCCCCAGGCTGGCCAGGTTGGGGATCCACACCTTGTCGTTGAGGATCATCGGCTGGCCGCAGCCGGCCTTGACGGTCCGCACCACTTCTTCATAGAACCACGTCGGCGTCTGATCCGGGTCGATCCGGGCCGACATATTGGGATAGGGCATCTTCAGCGTGGACATGGCCTCCAGGCAGATCTTGGAGAGGTCGTTGCACGCGTCGGTCCCGTCCTCCACCTTCACGCCGCCGACGCACAGGCTCTGCACGGTGCGCATCTTGGGCTCGTTGAGCTTTAAATAGAGGCTGCACACCAGCTCCCGTACCCGCTCCAGGGTGATGGTGCCGGCCTCGATATCCCGCCGGTAGAAGGGGAACATATACTGGTCAAACCGCGAAAGGGACAGCGCCGAGCCGCCGAACAGATTACCGATCAGCTGGAAGAGCCACACCAGCTCGATGGCCTCGGTGAAGGTCTCCGGCACATCCGTCGAAACCTTTTCCATGACCCGGGCCATCTCCAGGAGTTCCGCCTTGCGGGTCGGGCAGGCAGTCTCGGCAGCAGCCTGGGCAGCGGCCTGGGCGTAGCGGCGGATATAGGCGCTGACGCCCTCCATGGTGATCTGGCAGGCGGTGTAGAACTCCCGCTTCTCCTGGGTCTCGGCCTGGGCGAGATACGTCTTGATATCCTGCAGGATGCCGCCCACGCCCTTGACCACCAGGGACTTGTAGTTGAGGTTGGTGTGGTTGGCGGCGTTCCAGCCGTTCTCCCGCAGCAGGGCCATGGTCTCTTCGCCGTAGTCGTACTGGAAGTATTTTTCAATGGCCGCGCCGATCTCCCAGTTCTCGATTTTATATTTTCCCCGATAGTGTTCCGTCATATCGGCGATCAGCTGCTGCATATCCTGGAAGTTGATGTTGGCGTCGTAGTGGTCCCGGGCCATCAGGGAGCCGAAGCGGAATTTGGTCAGCTTGGCGGACTCTTCAAAGGAGAGGCCCTCTTTGTAACCGAAGCCCATATCGTGCTTGTCCACGGTCTCCCGCTGGGCAAAGTACTGGTCGAGCATGGCGATGGTTTCTTTCGTCAGCTGTTCATACGTCAAGGTGCGGTTGCGCTCTTCGTCCACGGGCCACATGCCGGTGACGGAGCCGATCAGCTGCTCAGCCTCATAGACCGGCGTCTCCACATGCTCCAGGTGGTACACCAGCGCCTTGGCCCGGCGGATGCACTGCGGCTCGCCCTTGGTGGTCTTCAGCGAAGCGGCCAGGTTGGGATAGAGCCGCGTCTTGCGAAGGCCCGCGTCGTTGAGGGTCTGGACCACGTCCTTCATCTTCTTGACGCGCTCGGTCAAGAGCGCGCCGGGAATCTGATCGATGGACAGAAAGGTCTCCAATGCAGGAGCAACAAAATTACCCATTCTCGTAACCTCCTTCAGTGTAAATGGGTCTTGCTAACGCACCAATCGGTGCATGGACAGAGCCAACTGGGCATAAAGCCCTTGATAGACAGAATAATTGCGCGCATAGCGCCAGTCCGTGGGGCCGGGCTCCACAGTGGAGACGGCTTGGATGCCGGCGGTGGCCTCCCGCAGCGAGGCGAACACCCCCGCTCCCACGCCGGCAGCCGCCGCCACGCCTAGGGAGGTGGCGTCCTCCGCCGGGACCAACAGCCGGTGGAGCCGCAGCCTGGTCACATCCGCCACCATGCCGGCCAAAAGCTGCGAGTTCATGCCGCCGCCGATGGCGCTGAGGTCCTTCAGGGCAGTAAACTGCCGCAGCGTGTCGGCGATCTGCCCCAGGGCGAAGGCGATGCCCTCCAGCACGGCCCGGGCCATGTGGGCGCTGCCGTGCTTTTGCCTGAGGCCCACGAAGGCGCCGCTGGCCTCCGCGTCGAATACCGGGGTGCGTTCCCCGTCCAGATACGGCAGAAATACCAGCCCCTCGCAGCCCGGTTCCACCTGGGCCGCCATGCGGTTGAGCGTCTCCAGGTCCAGCTGCAAAAGCCGCCGGACCCAGTTGATGGAGGCACCCGCCGCCTGGGTCGTCCCCAGGAGGGAGCAGGTCTCGCCGTCCAGGCTCATAATATTGAACAGCCGCCGCTGCGGGTCGAACACCGGCTCGCGCACCGCCTGGGCGATCCACGCCGTGGTGCCCAGGCTGAGATACGAGTCCCCCGGCGCCACGGCCCCGGCGCCAACGTTGCCGCAGGCCCCGTCGCCGCCACCGGCGATCACCGGGATGCCCGCCGGCAGGCCCAGGGCCTTGGCGGCCTCCTCCCGCAGATGCCCCACCACCTGGTCGCCCCGGTGGAGCGCCGGCAGCTTGTCCATCGAGAGGCCCAGCTCCTGGTACAGGGCCGGGTCGTAGGCCCGCCGCTGAATGTCCATCAGCTGGCCGTGGCTGGCGTCGGAATAGTCGGTGGTGTCGATCTCCCCGGTCAACCGGGCCGTGATATAATCCTTGCACTGGAGGAACTTGGCGGTCCTGGCGTAGAGGTCCGGCAGCGCCTCCTTCACCCAGAGCTGCTTGCAAAGAGAGCTCCTGGCGTCGAGGATGTTGCCCGACATCCGATACAGGCGCTCCGCGCCCACGGCGCGGTCAACGGCCTCGTACTGCGCCTTGGCTCTGGCGTCGGCGTGGATGAGGCAGGGGTGGAGCGCCGCGCCGCTTTGGTCCACCGGCACGCAGCCGAGCATATGGCCGCACACGCCGATGCCCACCACCCGGCCCCGCCGGGTGGGATCGCGGTCCAGCAGCGCCCGGGTGGTCCGGCAGACGCAGCCCCACCAGTCGGCGGGGTCCTGCTCCGCCACGCCGCCGGCGGCGTAGCGGGTGGGGTAGGCCTCGCTCTGGGCGTCCACCCGCTCCCCCGCCGCCGAAATCATGGACGTTTTCACGCTGCTGGTGCCGATGTCAAAGGCCAGCAGAATTGCAGGCTCCATGGCCATCCTCCCTTCTAGCGCACGTTGACCAGCCGCCCGCCCAGGTCGATGATCCGCTGTTTCCAGCCGTCACTGACCGAGGCCGGCACCATTTCAAACTCCTCATACGCCGCCTCGATCCGCTGGGCCTTGGAGACTCCCAGCTTGTGGTAGGGCAGCACCTCCGCCCCCACCAGGTTGGGGTAGGTCTGGGTCAGCTGGGCGATGGCGCGGAAGTGTTCGTCGTTGTCGTTGACGCCGGGGATGATGGGGCAGCGCACCAAGACTTTGGCGCCGGCCCGGTGGAGCTTGTCCAGATTTTCCAGGATGATGTCGTTCTTGCAGCCCACGTACGCCCGGTGGACCTGGGGGTCCGTGGCCTTGTAGTCAAAGAGGAAGAGGTCCACATATGGCAGCACTTCCTCATACGTCCCGTAGGCGTGGACGCCGTTGGTCTCCAGGGCGCAGTGGATGCCCTCGCTCTTGAGCCGCTTGAGCAGCGCCAGGGCGAAGTCCTTCTGCATCAGGGCCTCGCCGCCGGAGAGGGTGACGCCGCCGCCCTCGCGGTAATAGCGCATATCCCGCTTGACCACCTGCATCACGTCGTCCACGGTCATCTTCTTGCCGATCAGCTCCAGGGCCTGCACCGGGCAGGCCTCCACGCACTTCCCGCAGGCAACGCACTTGCTACGATCAAACCGATGAACGCCGTCTTCCAGACTGTGGCAGCCCTGGGGACACACCTGCGCGCACGCGCCGCAGGAGATGCACTTGTCCTTGTTGAAGCCCACCAGCGGCTCCATCGGGATGCCCTCGGGATTGTGGCACCACCGGCAGTTGACGTTGCAGCCCTTTAAAAACACCGTGGTGCGGATTCCGGGACCGTCGTGGATGGAAAAGCGCTGGATGCCGAATACGATTCCCGTTCCCGGTTCCTGCTGCCTCATAGGCCCTCCTCTTCCCCCAGGGTGATGCGCAGCTGCTCCGCCTCGTCCAATTTTCCGTAGGCAAAGTCGGTGGCGAAGGTCCGCTGGGGCAGCATCACGATCACCGTGGCCTGCTCCTGATCCACCGGGAACTGGGTGCCGTGCAGCACGCCGGGCTTCAGGCGCACCAGCGTGCCCTTGGGCACCAGGAATGCCTCCAGCTGGGCCGGCAGCAGCGGCGGGAAGCCGAAGCCGGCGAAAATCACGATGTCGGAATCCAGCGAGAGGATGCCCTCGCAGCCGTTGTTGTGATATTCATAGTTGGTAATAACCATGTCCCGGCGCTTGACGTGGCACACGCAGACGGAGGGCGCGTGGGCCGTGCCGAAGTCGAAGGCCATCACGTCGGGGTAAAAGGCGTTGTCCGTGCCGACGCCCATGCCCATGGTCTGGGGCGCGTAGAGGTCTTCAAAGGCGCCGTACTTGCTGAAGTTTTCCTTGGTCAGCCGCTTGGCTTGGATGGTTTTCATGGCGGTTCCTCCCTGCTCAAATTATCGAAGGCTCTTGGGGCCGGGTGCGTCGGGGGCGTCGAAGGTGATGCCCAGATACCGGGCAGCCTCCCGCAGCGCGTCCGCGTAGGCGCCGTAAGCGCCGGCCACATGGTGGATGTAGGGGCCGAAGACCAGCCGCTCTTCCCAAGCCTCCCAGTTGTCGGTCTCAAACCAGACGTAGGTGCCGGTGGTCTCAGGGCCGGTGGTAGTGTGGCCCTCGCCGGCGAAGAGGCTGTAGTTGCCGCCGATGCTGTCAAAGCGGCAGAGGGTGATGTCGCCCGGCTTCAGCTCCCAGCGCTGGTACATATCCTGCAGGCGGGCGGGGCTGTCGGGATTCTTGAGGGAATACGGGAAGGGGCCGCAGTGCCAGAGCAGCTCGGCATTGTCGTTTTCAGGGTGCCGGATGGTTAAGTCCGCGAAGAACTGGGAGCTGTCGCCCATGGCGCAGGCGTTGAGGATCGCCAGGGTAACGGCGCCGTTGATGTCGCCCTCGCAGGAGATGGGCAGGCCCTCATCCGCAAGCTCGCCCACCGCCAGGCACGGAAGGCCCTTGAGGAGAACTGCCGAAGGCCAGCAGTCCATGGAGCCGCAGGCGCAGTCCTTCTCTTCCAGCGCCCGGCGGATGGCCATTTTCATGGCCACGGCCCGCTGGGTCGCAGCAGCGCCGTCTTTCATGCCCAGCATCTTGGTGAGCTGGCAGCTGTCCATCGGGGAGCAGTCCACCCGGGCAGTGTAGTCGGCGCAGGCCTTCTGGAAGTCCTCGCCCGCCTGGGCCAAAATCTCATCGGTATACTTGGCGATGGTGGTGACAGGGATGGGCGTGACCTGGATGCCGAAGCGCTCCAGCAGCTCGCCCTCGTTGGCGATGACGCTCATAAAGGGCTCGGGCCGGTTGCCGATCTGCCCCACCCGCAAGTGCTTCATCGTCTTGACCACCATGCTGGCGCGCAGGAAGGTCTCAAAGCCGTGGCGGAACTGCTCAGAATCGGTGGGGCTGCTGACGATGTAGGAATACGTCACGCCGCAGCGGGCCAGCACCTTGGTAGCGGCGATGATGCCGCACTGGGTGTCGCGGCCCCGGGTGACGTCGGAGTTGGGCTCGGTGTCCCGGGGGCCCCAGACCAGGGTGGGCACTTTCAGCGCCGAGGCGATGCCCGCCGCCACGCTCTCCTCGCCGAAGTCGCAAAACGGAAGAAACAGCGCGTCGATTTTGGCATCTTGCAGCTTCTGCACGATGGGGGCAATGACCTCATAAGTGAAGGCGATGCCGTTCTCCGTCAGTTCGTCCACGTCCACGATCTCCACCCAGTCGTGCTTGATCTGCCGGATCACCGGCATAAAGGCATTTTTCTGGGCCACGGCAGCAGCCATAGGCAAAAAGGTACGCTTGATCGGCACTACACCCAGTTTCAGTTTTTCCATTGCTGATTCCTCCATTGCTATTTGTAAATTTTATTTTCTATTAAAGCGTGGAAGGACTCAATCCACCATTTTTATCGGACATATTCTGGAAACAGGATCTGTTCCCAGTCAGAATGCGCTATGAACTTGCTAAATCATACGGAAAACAGTTTATTTGTTCAGCTCATTTTTGTCTCCGATTTGATATTGGAAACTTAATTTTCTTTAACCTCATTATGGACGTTGCGCGGTATTTTGTCAATATAGTTTTCTAAATAAGAAAAGCACTAGACATTTTTTCTGCATATCGCAGCAATTCTGCCGCTCTAATTTGTGCAATATTGAGCTATACTTTGTATTTAAAGTCTTAAATAGGAAACAGCTTGACTTTTTTCTCTTTCCCAGATATGATAGGTACTAGAAAGAAAGATTTTCCATCCCGGATCGGAGGTGCGTCAATTGGAACTAGAAAGCTAGTGGGACAAACGCAGCGGGATGTGCGCATCAACAACCTCCACGCTGTTTTGACCCTGTTTCGGGAAAACGATGCTCTTTCCATTCGCGACATCACAGAGCGCACGGGGCTGAGCAAAACCGCCGTCTCCAAAATTCTCAGCCAGCTGATGGACCAGGGCCTGATCGAATCCCTGGGCAAAGACGATTCCGTTTCCTCGCGGGGGAAGCGGCCGGATCTCTTCTGCTTCTCCAGCCCCAACCGGTACGTGATCTCCTGCGTGCTGACCTCCACCCTGATCTCAGCCCAGCTCTACGGGCCCAGCCTGAAGGAGCTCTACGGGCAAACGCGCCACATAAAAAAAGAGGCGCTTTTGTCCTACCAGGACGCTGTGTCCCTGCTGGCGCATCTGATCCTCCATTTGATCGATTTCACCCATCTGTCCTATGGGGATATCATCGGAATCGCCATCTCCACCGTCGGCGTCGTCTCGCCGGATACCGGCACCATCGTATCCCCGCTGGTGAACCACCACTGGGGCAACCATCTGCCCCTGGCCCAGAATCTCGCCCAGCTTCTCCCCTTCTCCTGCGACATCATCATCGACAATATCATCCGCTTTTCGACTTACCGCATTTTGGACCAGGACGCCGGCAAGCGCCAGAAAAACCTGGTCATTCTCTATTGCGACAACTCCGTCGGCGGCACCTATGTCCGCAACGGGCACATCGTCCACGGCAAGCACGGCTATGTGGGCGAGTTCGGCCACATCACCACCGACTATACCTTTAAAGAGCCCTGCTCCTGCGGCAAGTATGGCTGCTTTGAGAGCATCGTCGCCAGCGAGAAGATTCAGGCGCGAATCAGCCGGGAAATCGACAACTGGCCCGAATCCATCCTCAACCGCTGCAAGGACAAGTCTGCCGTGCCCATCCACTATCTCTTCCAGGCCGCCGACGAGGGCGACACCTTCTCCCGGCTGACGGTGGACCTGATCGCCAAGCAGTTCGCCGTGATGGTGTATAACTTTCAGATCCTTTACGATCCTGACGAAATCCTCATCTACGCCTACCAAGTGAAGTCCATGGGCTATTTCCGCCGGGCATTCTATGAAAAATTGACGCCTTTTTTGGGGGATGAGCACCTGGAGATCAGTCTCCATCCCGTGGGCTGCGGCATGGCCTATCTGAACGACGCCTGCGCCGGCGCCGCGGCCTACTGCTTCAACCAGTATTTCGCCGGAAGAGGACTGCAAAAAATCGAACCCATGCACAACTACAGCTGACGGCGCGCTGTCCCCCCGGTTTTGCAACATCAAAAGCTGCAAAACCGACCTGATGGAACGCGCATGGCCCAGGCCAGCTTCTCTTGCCCTGCGGGCAATTCACCTTTGGGGGCTCTTTGCCCCCGTACCCATCCCTCCGCTGCTCTGTTCCGGCGGCTTTCATCATCGTTTTTAACAGTCTCACGTGGCTGGGGCCGGCGCAGCGCGCCGGCCCCAGCCACGTTTTATGCTTCTCCTGCGGCTTCATTTGCCTTGGGCGGCTTGAAACTCTGCGCGAAAACGCATATAATGAGAGTATCTCAACTTTGGAGGGATACGCATGGAGTACATCACCGCCCGGGAGGCGGCAGCGCGGTGGCAGATTTCGGTGCGGCTGATTCAGCAATACTGCAACGCCGGGCGCATCCCGGGGGCCAGGAAGTTCAGCGGCGCCTGGGCCATCCCCGCGGACGCCCAAAAGCCGGCAGACCCCCGGAAAGCCCCGCCCCAGCCCGCGCCGGCGGCCCATCCCATGACGCTGATGCCCCTGATGAACACGCCCTTCCAGCCGGGCCGCTGCCTGGAGCAGATCGAAGCCATGCCGGACGGGACGCAAAAGCAGATCGCCCTGGCGGAATACCACTATTTCAGCGGCCATGCGGAGGAAGCTGTCAAGGAAGCCGAGCTGTTCCTCACCTGCCAGGAGACGCCAGCGCGGCTCTCCGCCTGCCTGATCTACGCCTACGCCAACCTCTCCATCGGCCAGATTCACCAGGCCCGCTATGCACTTTCCGAGCTGAAGCAGACCCTGACTGTTGGAGAGCACGCATCGCCCCCGCTGCGGGCAGCAGAGGCCTTCGTGGCTGCCGCCGCTTCGGTGCTGCTCCACCTGCCGCTGCCCGAGGGGCTGCCGCCTACCGAGGCCTTTTTGCCCCTGCTGCCGGAAGGACTTCGAATGTTTGCCCTGTATGTCCAGGCACACTATACCTATTTGCAGGGCGATTATCAAAAGAGCATCGGCATGGTGGAGGCCACCCTGGCCATGCAGACCGCGGTCTACCCCATCCCCGCCATATACCTCCATTTGGTGGCCGTGATGGACTATATGAGCCTCCGCCAGCCGGAGCAGGCCCAGCGCCATCTGCTCGCTGCCTGGGACCTGGCCCGGCCCGATGATCTGATCGAGGGCTTTGGAGAACACCACGGCCTACTGGGCGGCATGCTGGAGGCCGTGATCAAGAAGGACTGGCCCGAGGACTTCAAGCGGATCATCGCCATCACCTACCGCTTCTCCGCCGGCTGGCGCAAGGTACACAACCCCGTCACCGGCCACGACGTGGCCGACAATTTGACCACCACCGAATTCGCCACCGCCATGCTGGCGGCCCGGGGCTGGACCAACCAGGAAATCGGCAATCACCTGGGCATCTCTCCCAACACCGTCAAGCAATATATCTCCACAGCGCTGCAAAAACTCAACATCAAGCAGCGCAAGGATTTGAAGCAGTATATGCTCCTCTAGGATTCCAAGCACGACCGCCCCCACCGGGATTTCCGGTGCGGGGCGGTTTTTGCTGCGGTATCCCCCATTTTACCCTTCCGAACGGAGGATGGCAAACGGCACGCTTTGTGCTATAGTACAAGAAACTAGAAGTTTTGGAAAATAATGCCCATTTGACCCGAAAAAGCTCCAAAAAGCGCAGCGGTTGTGGGGGAAAGGAGCTGCAGCCATGTACTCGATTCTCCTGGTGGAGCGCGAAAGCGCCGCGCAGAAGCGGCACGAGAGCGCCCTCCGCGCCCACGGTTACAGGCTGATCCAGGCATCCACCGCAGCTGACTGCCGAGAGATGCTCCGCTGGCACCCGGTGGATCTGGCCGTGCTGGACACCGCTCTGCCCGACGGCGGCGTTGCGCTATGCCGGGAGCTGAAAGCCCGCTACCATTTTCCCATTCTCCTGATTAGCAATCGGGCAGAGAGCCGCTACGTGGTGGAGGGACTCCGCGCCGGCGCAGACGACTATCTGGTGACACCCTGCGACACCGAGGTCCTGGTCGCCCGGGTGGAGGCCCGGCTCCGGCAGGAGGAAAACCGCAGCCGCTATATCTGCTACGGCGGGCTGAAGCTGGACACGCTCTCCGGCTGCGGCTATCTGGACGGGCACGACCTGCTGCTGACCCAGAAGGAATTTACCCTGCTGCTCCTGCTGGCCCGCAGGGCCGAGGCTGTGGTCTCCACACAGGAGGTGCTGCGGGAGATCTGGAGCGGCGGCTCCGTATCCGACAGCCGTGCGCTGTGGACGCTGATCTCCCGGCTGCGCCGAAAGCTGAAGAGCGAAAGCTCCCACCTGGAGATCTCCTCCAAGCGGGGCAGCGGCTACGCCCTGGAGCAGATTTAGCGCCAATGCCTTACATTTCTGTAAGGTTCGCCAGTTTTGCATATTGTCATGGTAAAATGATTTTATCTGGCTGTCCCGCAGCCCAGCGGCCGCGGGAAGACACAAGAGGAGGAACAACTATGAGAAAACGTTGGTTGTCGGCACTGCTGTGCCTGTGCCTGGTGCTTTCCCTGCTGCCTGTGGCGGCCCACGCCCAGACACTGGAATCGTACGTGGCCCTGGGAGACAGCATCACCACCGGCTTCGGGCTGGCGGATGAATGGGATAGCTTCCCGCTGAAGCTAATTCCAGATTATTTTACCAGCTGTGATATGTTTGCCCAGAACGGGTATACTTCCACCGACTTGAAAGAAAATCTCCTTGATAATAAAGATGTTAGGAGTAAAGTCACCGACACCGACTTCATTACCATCACCATCGGCGGCAACGACCTGCTGAACGCGCTCTATGGCTATCTGGCCGCAAAGTACAGCGATGCGCATCCTGAAGAACCCAAGATGACCGCAGAGGGAATTGCCGATAAGCTGGCAAAGCTGTCCATGGGTGACGTCAACTTTATCCAGGAATTGATTGATTACATGCCGGACTTTGGAGGATCGACGGAAGCCACGGCTGCGCTGACTGCTTATTCTGCAAATCTGACCGCCATTCTTTCCACCATCGGCACCCTCAATCCCAATGCGCAGGTGGTCGTTCTCAACCAGTACAACCCCTACAAGCAGGCAGCAGAGAACCCAAATCCGGCACTCACGATTGTCGGCGTCGATATCAGCGAAGTCTTCGGCGCCTTTGAAGCAGGCGTCACCGCGCTGAACGGCGCCACTGCCGCAGTGGTCAATGGGTACGCCAACGTGCAGGTTGCCGACGTCAAGACCGTTTTTGACAAAGAGGAGACCAACCCCTGCAATGCCAATTTCTCCGACCTTGATGCCCTGAGCTTTGACATCCACCCCAACGCCGCGGGCCACCAGCTGCTGGCCGGCGTTGTGGGAGAGATCGTGGACGCGCTGCAGGCACCCTCGACGCCGTCCAGCACCGTCTCTGGCGACACCACTTTCGACCCCAACGAGAACGTCTATAACGGGATGCACTTTGCCATCACCCTGCCCGAGGCGTATCAGGACGCCAAAGTCACCGGCGTGCTGGCAGACGGCAAAGCGCTGACCTATTGGGACGACTATTGGTTCAACTTCAATTCGACCACACCTACGGTCGTCGTATCCAATACGTATTTCATGGGGATCATGGCAGGGCTGGAAGAAGCCAAGACAGTGACGCTGACCTTCCAGATGAGCGATGGCAACAATCCCACCATCGACGTCACCATTCCCGCTACTTACAAGCTCACCCTTGCAAGTGACCCGGTAGATGCCGCCTACTGCTTTGTCGCGGGCGAGCAATACGACGACTGCTATTATGTTACCCGGGGTGAGGAAGTCACGCTGGAAGGCTTGAGCTATGTCGGCTATGTCTTCGACAGCTGGCGGGATGAAACCGGCGAGACCCTCAGCGCCACTTCGGAATACACCTTCACGCCCGAAGAAGACACCACCCTGGTCATGCACTGCGTGCCGTCGGTGTACGAGCTGACTGCCGCGCCCGATGACATCGACTTCGGCACAAAGGCCGTGGGCTACGCCGAAGTCGCGGCCCAGACCGTCACCGTCACCAACACCGGCAACGACTGGCTGCTTCTGGCCCAGCCCGAGGCAGAGAACTACGTCATCAGCCAGATCGCCGAGGAAGACCGCTATCTGGAGGCCGGCGAGACGGTGGCATTCACCATCCGGCCCGAGACCGGCCTGCCCGTGGGCAATTACGACACCACCATCACCGTCACAGAGGACACGAGCTTGCCTGAGCCCATTGCCCTCTCGCTGCGGCTCGGCGACGGTGAAGTGGAAAAGACCCCCGTGGAACCCTCTGACGCGCCCAGCGATGAAATTGAAGTGTCGTTCACCGTGCGAAATGCCAGTAGCGGCTCCACCACGGATCGCTACACCCTCTACTATGAATCCAACGGCGGCACCCAGTACCCCGATGAGCGCTACACCGAAGGCACCACCGTGGAGCTGACCAAGGAACCCACCCGCGACGACTTCGTCTTCACCGGCTGGTACGCCGACGAGGACCTCACCAAGGCCGTGGACCGCGTGGTGATGAACAGCGACAAGACCGTCTATGCCGGCTGGCGCTACACCGGCGTGCCGGCCCAGCTGAACGGTGCGGATCACGTGGCCTACATCGTGGGCTACGGCGACAGCACCGTCAACCCCACCGGCAAGATCACCCGGGCCGAGGTGGCCACCATCTTCTTCCGGCTGCTTCAGGACGACGTGCGGGAGAAGTATCTGACCTCGGAAAATGACTTCACCGACGTCGGCCAGGACGACTGGTACTGCACCGCCGTTTCCACCCTCAGCGCCATGGGCGTTCTGGAGGGCAGGACCGCCGAGACCTTTGAGCCCAACGCCCCCATCACCCGGGCCGAGTTCGCCGCCATCGCCGTCCGCTTTGACGACAGCGGCCTCGACCCCGCCGGCTCCTTCACCGACATCGCCGGCCACTGGGCCAGAGACGAAATCCGCCAGGCCGCCGCGCTGGGCTGGATCACCGGCTACGCCGACGGCTCCTTCCGGCCCAACCAGTCCATCACCCGGGCCGAGGCTGTGACCATGCTCAACCGCGTATTGCAGCGGCTGCCCGAGACCGAAAAGGACCTCCTCAGTGGGATGCGCACCTTCAGCGACTGCCAGAGCAGCGACTGGTTCTACCTGGCCATCCAGGAGGCCACCAACAGCCACGACTACATTCGCCGGTCCGACGGCTACGAGTCCTGGGACGAACTGCTGCCCGACCCCGACTGGAGCCAGTATCAATAACCCACAGACTGCAAAGCAGGGAGCGTTTGCTCCCTGCTTTTTCCATGCCCCGCGCTGAGACGAGACCGACGAACCCCCGCCATCCCGACCACCTTTGCGCCTCCCCTGCCCTGCCAATCTCCCGTTACCACCGTAGATGCGCACATCGTGCGTCCGCCTGCTTGCGATATCTGAGCGGATGACCGAACACACCGGTGGCCACCCCTACAGTGAAATCGCAGTCTGGTACATACGCCGCAAACGCTATGGCGAGGCGAGCTGGCGCTGCCTCCGGCGGGGAACTTTTCACCGCAGAAAAGTTCCCAAAATGCGCCGGAGGCTGCGCGGCGTGCATCCCCGGAAGAGGCATCACGTTAGCCGCTGCGATCCTCCATGCCGTCCCGCCCGGTACTTCCTGCCCCTTCCCGGCTTCGCGCGGGCCAGTAGAATCGGATGGCCGTTACGGCTACACGACGTTTCTCTAAGGCCGCACCCACTGCCCCGGAACAGGGGTTGGACATTGCACGCAGTAGTTCTTTGCACAATTTTCCTATTTTCGCCGCAGATTACGCGCATCACGCGTCCATGTCGCTTTAGCGGTCTCTCGTAGGAGGCGCGATAATTGCGCGGGGGCGGTTCGTACCACTGGCCTTCGTAGGGGCCGATGGTCCGAGTTGCCGCTAAGCCCTCCCGGCCCGCGTTGCGGCCCGCCAAGGCAAGCGGCTGCTGGGCCGCTGCGGTCGCTTCTTCCGCCACCGGCAGCGCTCCCTTGCGGGCCACATCGGCCCGAACCCGCCGCAGGCGGGTCTGAATGCCAAAACGGGCCGGGATGGAACATCCATCCCGGCCCTTTTGCCGGTTTTTCCAGCGTTTCGGCTGCTTTTTAATATTCCAGCTGGCCGGTGTAGACCAGCCGGGCGCCGCCGGTGAGGGTGACACCTGCGTCGGTATAGCGCACCACCAGCTCGCCGCCCCGGACCTGGACGGTGATATCCTGGTCCTTCTGGCAGTAGCCGTTTTCCACGGCGGCTACCACCGCCGCGCAGGCGCCGGTACCGCAGGCCAGCGTCTCGCCGTTGCCCCGCTCATACGTCCGCATTTTCAGCGTGGTCTTGTTGACCACCCGGACGAACTCGGTGTTGGTCCGCTCCGGGAAGATGGAGGCATTTTCAAAGAGGGGACCAACCCGCTCCAGGTCCACGTCGTTGACGGCGCCGCAGAACACCACGCAGTGGGGGTTGCCCATGCTGACGCAGGTGATGTTATATGCCTCGCCGCCGATGGTGACAGGGTAATAGATCAATTCCGGCTCGTCGATGGTGCAGGGCAGGGACTTGGGGTCCAGGCTGGGCTGGCCCATATCCACCTCCACAGAGCTGACCTTGCCGTTAGTGATATAGAGCTTCAGGTGCTTGACGCCCGAGGCCGTCTCCACGGTCATCTCGTCCTTTTGCACGGCGCTGGAATCATAGAGGTACTTGGCCGCGCAGCGGATCACGTTGCCGGCCATGGCGCCGGAGGAGCCGTCGCGGTTGAACATCCGCATTTTCGCGTCGGCCACGTCGGAGCGCTCCACCAGGGCGATGCCGTCGGCGCCAATGCCGTAGTGCCGGTCACACTCGGAAATGCACAGCGACTCGGGGCAGCTGATCTCCCCGTCGCGGTTGTCGAAGAGGATATAGTCGTTACCGGTGCCCTCCATTTTGTAGAACGTGAGCATCTGGCGGGTCTTGCGCATATGGTTGATATCCACCAGCTCGGTGTTGTCCAGGGTGTAGCGGCTGGCCATGATGTCGGCCAGGGCATTGGCGGTGTCCAGAGACGTGAGGCACGGGATCGAGAGCTGCATCGCCCGGCGGTGCAGGGCGCGGAAGTGGTCGTAGGTGGAGACCAGCAGGTCGCCGGTGTAGACGATCAGGTCGATGACGCCGCTCTCCAGCACGCGGAAGATGTGGTCGCTCTCCCGGATGGATTTGAGGCGATTGACATGGATGCCCAGCTTTTCGATGGCGCGGGTCGTATCCGGCGGGGCATAGAGGGCGATGCCCAGGTCGTCCAGCTTCTTGGCAAGGCCGACGACCTCCAGCAGATCGTGGTCGTCCACGGATAACAGGGCGCCCAGGGTGTGGCCGCTCTGGCAGTTGCCGATGGTGATGCCCGAGGCAGTCAAGCCCTTGTAGAGCGCCTCGGTCATGGTGCGGCCGATACCCAGCACCTCGCCGGTGGACTTCATCTCGGGGCCCAGGCGGGAGTTGGCGTCAGTGAGTTTTTCAAAGGAGAACACCGGCACCTTGACGCAGTAGTAAGGCGGCGTGGGATAGAGGCCCGTGCCGTAGCCCAGGTCCTTCAAGGCCTCGCCCATCATCACCCGGGTGGCCAGGTCCACCATGGGGACGCCGGTGACTTTGCTGATATACGGCACCGTCCGGGAGGCCCGGGGGTTCACCTCGATGACGTAGAGCTGCCCCTCGTAGAAGAGGTACTGGATGTTTACCAGGCCCTGGGTCTTCATGGCCAGCGCCAGCCGGGTGGAGCAGTCCACCACGGTGTCGATCATCCGGTCCGTGAGGCCGAAGGGCGGGTAGACGGCGATGGAGTCGCCGGAGTGGACGCCGGCCCGCTCCACGTGGCGCATGATGCCGGGGATCAGCACATCGATGCCGTCGGAGATGACGTCCACCTCCAGCTCGATGCCGCTCATATACTTGTCCACCAGGACGGGGTTTTCGATGCCGCCGGAGAGGATTTTCTCCATATAGACCGTGACGTCTTCATCGTTGTGGGCGATGACCATGTTCTGGCCGCCGATGACGTAGCTGGGCCGCAGCAGCACCGGGTACTGGAGGCTCCGGGCCGCGGCCAGGGCCTCGTCCAGGGTGTGGACGCCCATGCCCTTGGGGCGGCTGATGTGGAACTCCTCCAAGAGGGCGTCGAACCGCTCCCGGTCCTCGGCCATGTCGATGGAGTCCTGGCTGGTGCCCAGGATCTTGACGCCCTGGCGGTCCAGGAATTCGGTGAGCTTGATGGCCGTCTGGCCGCCGAAGGCCACCACGACGCCCACGGGCTTCTCCACCTCGATGATGTTCATCACGTCCTCGGGGCAGAGGGGCTCAAAGTAGAGCCGGTCCGCCGTGTCGTAGTCGGTGGAGACAGTCTCTGGGTTGTTGTTGACGATGACCACGTCGTAGCCCAGCTTCTTCAGCGTCCAGACGCAGTGAACCGAGGAGTAGTCAAACTCGATGCCCTGGCCGATGCGGATGGGGCCGGAGCCCAGGACCATGACCACCGGGCGCCCGGAGCGGCGGAACCGCCGAGCCTCACAGAACTGGTCAAAGGTCGAATAGAAGTAGGGCGTGGCGGCGTTGAACTCGGCGGCGCAGGTGTCCACCATCTTGTAGTAGGCCACCTTCTTGGGCGGCAGGGGGTGCTTGGTGATCTGCTCCAGGGCCGCGTCGGGGTATCCCAGGCGCTTGGCCTGCATATAGGTCTGCTTGTCCAGCTGCGTGTCGGCGATGGACAGCTCGAACCGGGCCAGATTCTCCAGCCGAGACAGGAACCAGCGGTCGATCTTGGTGATCTCGTGGATGGCGTCCACGGTCCAGCCTGCCTTGAGGGCCTCGAAAATGGTGAAGAGGCGGCGGTCATCCTGGTGGGAAAGGCGCTCCTCCAGCGGTTCGTCGGTGAGGGGCTTGGCGTTGAGGGTGTTGAGGCCGATCTCCGCGCCGCGGACCGCCTTCATGATGCCCATCTCAAAGCTGGGGGCGATGGACATAACCTCGCCGGTGGCCTTCATCTGGGTGCCCAGCTCGCGGCTGGAGCCGTAAAACTTGTCGAAGGGCCACTTGGGAAACTTCACTACCACATAGTCCACCGCCGGCTCGAAGCAGGCGCAGGTCTTGCCGGTGATATCGTTGGTGATCTCGTCCAGGTCGTAGCCCAAGGCCACCTTGGTGGTGATCTTGGCGATGGGGTAGCCTGTGGCCTTGCTGGCCAATGCCGAGGACCGGGAGACCCGGGGGTTCACCTCGATGACGGCGTACTCAAAGCTTTCGGGATTCAGGGCGAACTGGCAGTTGCAGCCGCCCACGATGCCCAGGGCGGAGATGATCTCCAGAGACGCCTTGCGGAGCATCTGATACTCCTTGTCGGCCAGGGTCAGGGCCGGGGCCACGACGATGGAGTCGCCGGTGTGGACGCCCACGGGGTCGAAGTTCTCCATGCTGCACACGGCGATGACGTTGCCGGCGCCGTCGCGCATGGTCTCAAACTCGATCTCCTTCCAGCCCTTGATATACCGCTCTACCAGAATCTGGGTGATAGGGGACATATCCAGGCCGGTCCGGGCGATGATGCGAAGCTCCTCCTCGCTGTAGGCCACACCGCCGCCGGCGCCGCCCAGCGTGAAGGCGGGCCGGACGATGACCGGGTAGCCGATGCGCGCCGCCACGGCCAGGGCGTCCTCCAAGGTCTCTGCGATGTCCGAGGCGATGGTGGGCTGGCCGATTTCGGCCATGGTGTCCTTAAAGAGCTGGCGATCCTCGGCCTTGTCAATGGCCTCGGCGTTGGTGCCCAGGAGGCGCACGCCGTGCTTTTCCAGAAAGCCCTCCTTGCTCAGCTCCATGGCGATGGTCAGGCCCACCTGGCCTCCCAGGCCGGCCAGCATGCTGTCGGGCTTTTCTTTCTCGATGATGCGTTTGATGGTCTTGCTCGTCAGGGGCTCCAGGTAGATCTCGTCGGCCAAGGCGCTGTCGGTCATAATGGTGGCGGGGTTGGAGTTGACCAGCACCACGTCCAGCCCGGCCTCCTTCAGCACCCGGCAGGCCTGGGCGCCGGCGTAGTCAAACTCCGCCGCCTGGCCGATGACGATGGGGCCGGAGCCGATGACCAGTACCTTCTTGATGTCTTTATTCAGCGGCATAGCTCTTTCCCTCCATCATATCGATCAAGCGCTGGAACAAGAAATTCGTGTCCTTGGGACCGGAGCAGGCCTCGGGGTGGAACTGCACCGTGAAGGCGTTCAGCTCGGGGTAGTCCATGCCCTCGCAGGTGCCGTCGTTGGCGTTGACGAACCGCTCCACGCCGCCGGGCACCGAGCCGGCCACCACCGCGTAACCGTGGTTCTGGCTGGTGATAAAGGTCCGGCGGGTGCCCACCAGGCGGCAGGGCTGGTTGCCGCCCCGGTGGCCGTACTTGAGCTTGACGGTCTGGCCGCCGGCAGCCAGCGCCAGCAGCTGGTGGCCCAGGCAGATGCCGAAGATGGGCTTCTTCCCCAGGAGCTTTTTAAGCTCTGCAATGGGGCCGACGTTCTCCGCCGGGTCGCCGGGGCCGTTGGAGAGCATGATGCCGTCGGGGTTCATGGCCAGAATATCCTCGGCGCTGGTGGAGGCCGGTACCGCCGTCACCCGGCAGCCCCGCTTCCGGAGGGAGCGGATGATGTTGCCCTTGGCGCCGTAGTCCACCAGCACCACGTGGTGCTTCTCCTCCCCCAGGGCCGGGTACTCGGTGGGGGCGGCGCAGGTGGCGTGGGCCACGGCGTCGCGGACGGAGTAGGCGGCGATGTCGCTCCAGTCCTCGGGGATGGTGTCGGAAATCATGGCGTTGACCACGCCATACTCCCGGATTCGGGTGGTGATCTCCCGGGTGTCCACGCCCCCGAGGCCGGGGATGCGGTGCTGTTTGAGGAATTCGTCCACAGTGCAGCCGCAGCGGAAGTTGCTGGGCGTGGGGCACCACTCTTTGACCACGTAGCCGAAGAGCCGGGGCGTTCCTTCAAAATCCTCCTCCATGATGCCGTAGTTGCCGATCAGGGGGAAGGTCTGGAGAATGATCTGGCCGTAGTAGCTGGGATCGGTCAGCGTCTCCACATAGCCCACCATATTGGTGGTGAAGACCAGCTCGCCGATGACCGTGTCGTCGGCGCCGAAGCCCCAGCCCTGGAAGATCGTGCCGTCCTCCAAAATCAAATATCGCTTTTTCATGGGGTCACGTCCTTTCCGGGAGGGAAATGTTGAAGCAGCCGGGCGATATTCCGCCGTCCGGCGCCCGTCCGCCGCGCCCGAAGCCGGGCGCAGACGCGCAGGCATAAAAAAATGGCTCTTCCGAACACCGGCCCCGGCGCTACGCCGGAAACACCAAGTCCTCGGAAAAACCGAAAAGAGCATCCATCCCCTGGCCGGAGCCCTGGGGAGAAAAAAGCCAGATCGGAAGACTTAAATAGATCACTTCCAACCCTCCCCTTTCCTCCGCCTGCGGCGGATGCAGATTTATTTAGGATATCATAGCGCAAGAGTTCGAAATAGTCAAGTTTTGTTGGGGAATTGAGCGTAAAAAATCCAGCAAACTACCCCTCGGATTTTGTGCAGTTTCCACGCTCTGTCACCGCGCCGGCCCCCGCGCCATACAATGGCCCAGGAGGGATGCCCATGCGCAAAGAGAATTGGAAGGCCTGGTGCTGGGCGGCTGGAATCCGCGCCCTGCGCACCATGGCCCAGAGCGCCATCGCCGCTCTGGGAACCGGTGCGGCGTTTTACACCGTGGACTGGAAGGCAGTGGGCGCCGTGGCCCTGATGGCAGGCGTCCTCTCCATTCTGATGTCCCTGTCGGGACTCCCGGAGGTACAGTCATGACGCTTTATCAGTGTCTGCTTCTCAATAACCCCTGTCTGAAGGCGGGGCGGCCCCTAAAGCCCCGGGGCATCGTGGTCCACTCCACCGGGGCCAACAACCCCAACCTCAAGCGCTACGTCCAGCCCCACGCCGCCCAGGAAAGCGGCATGGGGCAAGTGTTCCCCACGGCCCTCTCCTGGAGCCGGGAAACCATCCTGAAGCGCTTGGGAACCAACACCAACAGCAATGACTGGAACCGCACCATCTCCCCCGCCGTCTGCGTCCATGGCTTCGTGGGCCGCATGGCCGACGGCACGGTGGCCTCGGTCCAGACGCTGCCCTGGGACATTCGCTGCTGGGGCTGCGGCAGCGGCCCCAAGGGCAGCTACAACAAAAGCCACATCCAGTTTGAGATCTGCGAGGACGGCATGGAGGACCCGGCCTATCTGGAGCAGGCCTGGTGGGAGGCCGTGGAACTGTGCGTCTATCTCTGCCGCACCTATTCCATTCCCGTCTCCGCCATCCGTTCCCACGCCGAGGGCCATCGGGACGGCTACGCCTCCAACCACGGTGACCCGGACCACTGGTTCAAGCGCTTCGGCAAAACCATGGACGATTTCCGGGCCGACGTGACCCGAGCCCTGGCGCCGGCTTCGCCCTTCCCCGCCGCGGTGCAGAAGCGGTTCCAGCTGTCCGACGAGACGATGCGCTATCTCCAGGGCTACCGCTTTGCGGAGGCCCTGCTGCAAAAGCTGGCGGAGCTGCCCTGACGCGCCCTGCGCCCTGCGCCCGCAGGGCGCACTTTTGTGACGCTTTCCTGCTCACTCCTTATCTTAGCTGCGCGCCCCTACGGTGAAGACGCAAACGCGCACATAAAAGCTGCCGTGTGCTTAATCTCGCCGTGTTCCGTGGCAGCTGGTGCGGCCTTAGTGAAAATCTCTGTAGCCGTAACGGCCATCTGATTCTACTGGCCCGCGCGAAGCCGGGAAGGGGCAAGCAGTATGGAACGGGACAGCCCGGTGGAGCGTAACGGGCCGGGAGATGCCGCTCCTGGGGATGCACGCCGCGCAGCCCCACGGGAGTCCGGGGGCCGCAGCCCCCGGCGCATTTTTGGGACTTTTCTGCGGTGAAAAGTCCCCCGCCGGAGGCAGACCAAGCCTGCGCCGCCAGAGTGCTTTCATCGAACGCATCGGGGCCGCGATTCCGCCGTAGATAACGCGCATCGCGTGTCCTAAAGAAGGCCGGTTGACAGCCAACCGTATCAATGCTATAATACAGTTGAACCGTATTAGTGATATAACACAGTTGGGAGGTGATGGCCTTGATTTCCTTTGACGACTTTCTTCTGCTGCCCGGGACGCCGATCTATTGGCAGATCATCCTGTATCTCAAGCGGGGCATCGCGGCGGGCACCGTCGCCAACGGGGACGAGCTGCCCTCCCGGCGGGTGCTGTCGGCCCGGCTGGGCGTCAATCCCAACACCGTGCAAAAGGCCTACCGGCTTCTGGAGGAGGAGGGCTGGATCACCTCCCACGCCGGAGCCAAGAGCCTCGTCACCTACGACCCGGCGGGGGCTGCGCGGCTGCGGCGGGAGCTGCTGGCCCAAGACGCCAGGGCATTGATTCTCGCCATGCGGCAGACGGGCCTCACTAAGGAAGAGGCCTTGCAGTGGGTGGAGACCCTATGGGAGGAGGAAGAGACATGAAAAAGCTCGGAGGCATTCTGGCGCTGCCAGTCCGCGCCCTGTTTTTCAAGGTGCTGACAGTGACGGCGGCCACCGCGGCCGCCCAGGTGGCGGCGGTCCTGCTGCTGCCCAACGCCGCACAGCTGGATCTTGCCTATTTGCAGCTGGAGAGCTATACCCATCTGCTGGCCGCCGTGGGCTTTGCAGCGGTGACGGCTCTGCTGGCCCTCCACGGCTGTCAGTTTTCCGGCGTCAAGACCGACTACACCCTCCGGCGGCTGCCGGTTGCCGAGGAACGGGTGGTCTGCCTCTGGGCCCTGGCGTATCTGGGCTTTCTTGTCCTCTTCTGGGCCGTGGAGCTGGGTGTGGTCCTCTTTCAGTGGCACGTCGTCACCCGGCAGCTCACCTACCGCCCGGCGCCGCTGGCGGCGGAGAGCTACCTCAACGGCTTTTTCCACGGCCTCCTGCCCCTGGAGGACTGGCCGCGCCACATCCGAAACCTCTTGTGGCTGTCGGCGCTGTCCCTGGGCCTCGCCGTCTTCAGCCGCTGGCAGCGGCGGGGACAGGTCTCCCTGGTCTGGGTGCTGACGCTCCTTTTAGGCTTATGCACCTTCTGCTCCAGCCCGGGCAGCGCCATCATCGACCTGTTTTTCTCCATCTATCTCCTGGGACAAATTCTGTTCCAGCTGGACGGTCTTCGTGAAAGTGAGGCGGACGCGCATGAAGAAGCCTGATCTCGCACCCTACCTCCCTCTGGGCGTCCCGGCGGCCGCGGTGGCGGGCTACCTCCGCCTGGCCCTGGGCCTGGCGCTGCTGGTGAGCTTCCGCTTTCTCTTCGCCTTCGCCTCAGCCCTCCAGGAGCTCTACTACACCGATCTCTCCGGGCGCCGCTTGTTAACGCCAGGCGCCGTGATGCCCGCCTTTTCCCAGCTGCTGCCGGGGGTGTTCTGGGGCTTCTGGGCCGTGGCGGCGCTGATGCCGGCGGCGGCCCTGGGGCTTTACCTCTCCCACTACCAGGGCAGCCGCAGCATCTACACCATGCGCCGCCTCCCCAACCGCGGCGAGCTGTGGCGGCGGTGCCTGGCCGTACCGGCAGCCACGGCCCTGACAGCCCTGGCCGCCGTAGCAGTGCTGGCCACAGTATACTTTGGAATCTATCTCATCTTCACCCCGGCGGTCTGCCTGCCGGGACGGCTCATCTAGGAGGTGGCAGCCATGCTGGAACTCAAGGAACTATCCAAGCGCTACGGCAGCACCCAGGCGCTGCGGGACGTGTCGCTCACCCTGGGCCCCGGAGAGATCGTCGGGCTCTTCGGCGAAAACGGCGCCGGCAAGACGACGCTGATGAAGTGCGTCCTGGGCCTGCTGCACCACCAGGGTCAGGTGACGTTGGACGGCGAGGCCGTCACCCGGCAGAACATTGCCCGGCTCTCCTTCGCCACCTGCGAACACTCCTTTTTCCCGGCCCTGACCCCGGCGGACCACCGGGACTTCTACCGCAGCCAGTTCCCCCGCTTCCGGGAAAAGCGCTTCGCGGGGCTGATGGAATTCTTCGCCCTGCCCATGGACCGGCCCATCCGGCGCTACTCCGCCGGGCAGAAAAACCAGTTCGAGGTGATTCTGGCCCTCTCCCAGGGGGCGGACTACATCCTGATGGACGAGCCCTTCGCCGGCAACGACGTCTTCAACCGCGACGATTTCTACAAGGTGCTGCTGGGCATTCTGGAGCCCCAGGAGACGGTGCTGCTCTCGACTCACCTGATTGAGGAGGTCTCCCAGTTCGTCAGCCGGGCGGTGCTGCTGCGGGGCGGAGAGATCGTCGGCGACGCGGCGCTCCCAGACCTGGAGGAGACCGGCCAGGACCTGATGGGCTACGTCCGCTCCGTCTACCACTACCAGCCCGACCGAGTCAGCCGCGCCCTCTCCAACCTCACGGAAGAGGAGGATGCCCCATGAAGCAGCGGCTGATCGCCTTTGCGGCCCTGCTGGCTCTGGCAGTATGCGCCCTGGCAGCGGCCACTGTGTGGCTCGTGCCCCAGACGCGGCAGGTCCACTACACCGTCGCCGAGGCAAGCGGCGACGCCGCCGCGGCGGAGGGACTGCACATCGACCTTTCCTACGACGTGGACGGTCATCTCCTCTGGAAGACCGCCATAGACGCCGCCGCACCGGCGGAGGCTGAGACCACCTTCACCTTTTCGCCCTTGGAACAGGACACCGACCCGCTTTATCAGGTTTACTCCCAGGACTCCGAGGTGTTCATCTCCTCGCCCCTCTTCACCCGGCTGGACTACTTCCGCCTCTCCAACATGGAGGATGAGCTGGCCGACCTGGGCCAGACTGCCCTGCCCGCCGACCTTCTGGCACTGGGGGCCGGCCTCGCCCCCGGTGAGGAAGCAACAAAGGTCTACACGCTGCGGGACTACTGGGCCCTCTTCCCTCTGTCGATGTGGCTTCCCTACAGCAGCCAGAACTACCAGGAGCTGGACGCACTGGCTCAGCGAACCTTCCCCATCCCGGTGCCGGAAGACCTGACCGCAGAGGCCACGGTTACAATGTTCCGGGACGGCAGCCTGGATGTGCGCTTTTCGCCGTTCTCCGGGGACTATGGCCTGTCGGAGCTCACCGACGGCGCGGTGCTGGAGGACGTGGTCTACCTGGTGTTCAGCCGGGACAAGACCGAGCTCGCCCTGGACTACAGCCACTTCCCCGACGGCTACGGCATCTACCGTATATCCATCAACGAGGAAACCAGCGACCATCCGCCCCGGCTGGAAAACTTCTTCCCCCTGGAGCTCAGCACGGTGGAGGCCGCCTCTCTGGAAAAAAGCCCGGTGCCGGGACAACTGCTGCTTTTCACACTGGAAGCGGGACAGCTCTATCTCACGGTGATCGACACCGACAGCGGCCAAGCCCTCCAGCGGCTCTCGCTGCCGGGGGCGGCTCTGCCTGTCGCCTATACAGGTGAGAACGTGCTGCTCCTCCTGACTGAGGAGGAGCAGGCGTACAGCCTCACGGCCCTTGCCCTGGAAGGCAGGCAGTTTTCCCTGTTCCTCACCTGCCCCTGTGACGAAACGCTGCCCGGTGCCCGTTTCCTCCACTCGGCCTTTGACGGCACGCGCCTGGCCGTGGCCGACTTCTCCCGCTATTTAGGCCCCTCCTTCAGCCTCTGGATCTACGGGCAGGACGGCCTCTTATACGCCGGGCAGTATCTCAGCGACATCGCCACTGCCAGCGATCCGCCCACGCCCAACGCCGCTGCCTGCCGGTGGAGTAGCCATTGACAGCCTGGAAAAGTTCTGCTATACTATGCTTAATTTATATCCCGGAAGGAGTTTTCTCCCCCATGGATTCGGACGACGGTAATCCTTACAGTACCATAGGGAAGTTTGATTACGGCATATCTGCGCCTCAGTGACGCAGGTATGCCTTTTTGCGCCCTTCCGGCCACTTTTATCGTTTGGAGGAAACATATTTTATTATGGACAGTGACAGTTTGCGGGACATATTGATCATGGCAGTTCTCATTCTCATGTCTGCCTACTTCTCCGCCACCGAAACCGCCTTCTCTTCCCTGAACAAGACCCGGCTGAAGACCCGGGCCGAAAAAGGGAGCCGCCGAGCCGCCGCCACGCTGAAGCTGGCGGAGGACTACGACAAGCTCCTCTCCACCATCCTCATCGGCAACAACATCGTCAACATCGCCACGGCCTCCATCGGCACGCTGCTCTTTGTGCGCCACTACGGCGACGTGGGCGCGACGCTCTCCACCATCGTCGTCACCATCGTGGTGCTGATCTTCGGTGAAATCACCCCCAAGAGTCTGGCCAAGGACATTCCGGAGCGCTTCGCTATGTTCTCCACGCCCTTCCTCAAGGCGCTGGTGATTTTGCTGACCCCGGTCAACTGGCTCTTCACCCAGTGGAAGAAGCTGGTGTCGCTGATCTTCCGGATTAAAGAAGACCGGCGGCTGACCCAGGATGAGCTTTTGGTGCTGGTGGACGAGGTGGCCCAGGACGGCGGCATCGACGAAGACGAGTCCGAACTCCTGCGCAGCGCCATCGAGTTCACCGACCGCGACGCCGAGGACATCCTCACCCACCGGGTGGACCTGGAGGCCGTGCCCAACACTGCCACCAAGGAAGAAGTGGCCGAGGTCTTCTCCACCTCCCGCTTCTCCCGGATTCTGGTCTATGAAGACAGCATTGACAACATCGTGGGCATTATCCACCAGAAGGACCTCTACAACGGAACCGGCCTGGTGGAGAAACCCCTCAGCGAGATCATGACCGCTCCCCTCTTCGTCACCAAATCCATCAAGATCAGCGACCTTTTGAAGCTGCTCCAGAAGAGCAAGAGCCACATCGCCGTGGTCAGCGACGAGTACGGCGGCACGCTGGGCATCGTCACCATGGAGGACATTCTGGAGGAGCTGGTGGGCGAGATCTGGGACGAACACGACGAGGTCATCGAGGACTTCCGCAAGGTGGGCGAGGACACGTACCGCGTCTCCTGCAACGTGGACCTGGATAAAATGTCCCGCTTCTTCGACGTGGACTGCGAGGCCGACTGCACCACCGTCAGCGGCTGGGTCATGGAGCAGCTGGGCCGCATCCCCAACGAGGGCGACACCTTCACCTGGGAAAACCTGGACGTCACCGTCACCGACACCGACTACCGCCGGGTGCTGGAAATCGAGGTCCACTGCCGCCCCAAAGAGACCGAGGACGAAGACGAAGACTGACCCAAACACCCCCCTGCGGGCTTTCCCCCGCCGGCACGGCCCCTGCGCCTGCCGGCGGGGCGGGCCTCCAATGAAAGGTCTTTCTTGCGGCTTTATAAGGCTGAAAGGAAGAAGGCGGCGCGGCGAAAATATTTTTTCGGCCCTGAGGGTCTGCTGCAAAAAACAAAATTCCCCAACATACACTGAGGAAAAATTACCGTGAAGCTCCGTAAGAAGCTTCACGGTAATTTTTACACGCAATTATTTTCCTGTTAGGCGCAAAGCCGATTTTTGCAACAGGCCCTGTCTTTTTCCGGCCTATTCTGCGGCAGACCAGCCGCCGGCCAGCATGAAATGCCCTGGCATTACATGCTGGCCCTTGCCCCAGAAAACATAGATTTTGCATAAAATCTCCAGTTCTATCCTATTGCGAGGCAGGGGGCTGCACGCCTTTGCTGAGATCATTCGAGTTCGAAGGCGCCGGTGTAGAGCTGATAATATTTGCCCTTCTGGGCGATCAGCTCGTCGTGGCTGCCGCGCTCAATGATGCGGCCATGCTCGAGGACCATGATGGCGTTGGAGTTCTGGACCGTGGAGAGGCGGTGGGCGATGACGAATACCGTCCGGCCGTACATCAGCGCATCCATGCCCTGCTGGACAATGGCTTCGGTGCGGGTATCGATGGAGGATGTGGCCTCGTCGAGAATCATGACCGGGGGATCTGCCACGGCCGCCCGGGCGATACTCAGCAGCTGCCGCTGGCCCTGGCTCAGGTTGGCGCCGTTGCCGCGAAGTACAGTGTTGTAGCCCTCGGGCAGACGGCGGATGAAATCGTCGGCGCCGGCCAGTTTTGCCGCCGCGATGCACTCTTCGTCGCAGGCCTCCAGATTGCCGTAGCGGATATTTTCCATGACGGTGCCTGTGAAGAGGTTCGTGTCCTGAAGCACCATACCCAGGGAATGCCGCAGATCGGCCTTCTTGATCTTGTTGATGTTGATGCCATCGTAGCGGATCTTGCCGTCGTCAATATCGTAGAACCGGTTGATCAGGTTGGTGATGGTGGTCTTACCGGCTCCGGTGGCGCCCACGAAGGCGATCTTCTGACCGGGCTTGGCATAGAGGGAGATGTTGTGGAGGACGATCTTGTCCGGCGTGTATCCGAAGTCCACGTCGAAGAACCGCACGTCGCCGGTCAGCCGGGTGTAGGTGACGGTACCGTCGTGATGCGGGTGCTTCCAGGCCCAGACCATGGTGCGCTCAGGGCACTCGGTCAGGGTGCCGTCGGCGTTTTCCTTGGCGTTGACCAGGGTCACATAGCCTTCGTCGGTTTCGGGCTCCTCGTCCAGCAGGGAGAAGATCCGGTGGGCGCCGGCCAGACCCATGATGACCATGTTGATCTGGTTGGATACCTGGCCGATGGAGCCGGCGAACTGCTTGGTCATGTTCAGGAACGGCACCACGATGCTGATGCTGAAGGCCATGCCGGAAAGGCTGATGTTGGAGGCGCCGGACAGCAGCAGGGCGCCGCCCACCAGTGCCACGACCACGTACATCACGTTGCCGACATTGCCCAAAAGCGGCATGAGAATATTGGCGAAACGGTTGCCGTTGCGGGCGTTGAAAAAGATTTCATCGTTGACTTTGTCAAAGTCGGCCTTGGCGGCTTCCTCGTGGCAGAAGACTTTGATAACCTTCTGACCGGTCATCATTTCCTCCATGAACGCCTCGGCATTGGCCAGGGTAATCTGCTGACGCAGGAAGTATGTGGAGGAGCGCTTGGTGATCGCGCGGGCGGCGAAGACCATGCAGATGACGCCGGCCACCACTACGGCGGCAAGGATGACGCTGTAGTAGACCATGATGCAGAACACCACAAGCAGCGTAATGGCGGAAATGAGGATGTTCGGAAGGCTCTGGCTGATGAGCTGGCGCAGGGTGTCGACATCGTTGGTGTAGTAGCTCATGATGTCGCCGTGGCCATTGGTGTCAAAGTACCGGATGGGCAGGTCCTCCATGTGGTTGAACATCTTTTCACGCATCTTTTTCAGGGAGCCCTGGGTGATGATGGCCATCATCTGCGTGTAGAAGGCGCCGGCGATGATGCTGACCAAATACATGGCCACCAGGATCCCCACAAGACCGAGGATTTTTCCGGAGACCGACGACCAGTCACCGCTCTTGAAGCTGCCGTCTACCAGGGCGATAACCTTTTGCAGGAAGACCGCCGGAATGGAGCTGACGATGGCGTTGATCAGAATGCATACCAGCGTGACCGGCAACAGCACCGGATAGAATTCAAATAGGGTTTTCAGCAGCCGGCGGAGCACGCCTTTGGGGGCGCGGCGGCCGCGGCTGGTCGTGGTGCGGGTTGCAGCGGGGGCGGCGTTCCGTTCTTCTATCGTGTTTTTACGCTTCATCTTGATCACCTGCCTTCGTCTGGGACGTGTACACTTCACGGTAAATATCGCTGCTCTTCAAAAGCTCTTCATGGGTGCCGATGGCGCTGATGCGGCCGCCGTCCATGACGATGATGCGGTCGGCATCCTCAACCGAGGCAACGCGCTGGGCAATGATGATTTTGGTGGTATCCGGTATAAACTGGCGGAAGCCCTGGCGGATCAAGGCGTCGGTCCGGGTGTCCACAGCGGAGGTGGAATCGTCGAGGATCAGGACCTTGGGCTTTTTCAGCAGAGCACGGGCGATGCAGAGCCGCTGCTTCTGACCGCCGGAGACGTTGCTGCCGCCCTGCTCAATCCAGGTGTCGTACTTGTCGGGGAACTGCTGGATGAACTCATCGGCCTGGGCCAGACGGCAGGCCTCATGCATCTCCTCGTCGGTGGCGTTGGGGTTGCCCCAGCGGAGATTGTCCTTAATCGTGCCGGAGAACAGCACGTTCTTCTGCAGCACCATAGCCACGCTGTCGCGGAGAGTTTCCAGGTCGTAGTTCCGTACGTCAACGCCGCCGACCCGAACCGCGCCCTCCGTCACATCGTAGAGCCGGGGGATCAGCTGCACCAGCGTAGTCTTGGACGATCCAGTACCGCCCAGGACGCCGATGAGCTCGCCGGAACGGATGTGGAGATCCACATGCTCCAGGGCGTTGCGCTCGGCGGTCCGGGAGTACTTGTAGCTGACGCCGTCAAAATCGATGGAGCCGTCCCGCATTTCCGTGACCGCATTCTCGGGGCTGGTCAGGCTGCTCTTTTCCTGCAGCACCTCGACGATACGCTCGGCGGACTCCATGGACATGGCGATCATCACAAATACCATGGAGAGCATCATCAGGCTCATGAGGATCTGGAAGCTGTAAGTAATGATGGCCGACATCTGGCCGACATTGACCTCCATGCCCTGGCTGGAAATGACGGCATAGGAGCCGAAGCTCAGGACGAAGACCATGCCGACGTACACGCAGAACTGCATCATGGGGGAGTTGATGGCCATGATGCGCTCGGCACGGGTGAAGTCCTTGCAGACGTCCTCAGCGGCGGCGCCGAACTTCTTCTTTTCATAGTCCTCGCGGACGTAGCTCTTGACCACGCGCATGGCCTGGACGTTCTCCTGCACTGAGTCGTTGAGGGCGTCGTACTTGCGGAACACGCGGCGGAAAATGGGGGTGGCCTTGCGGATCACCAGGGTCAGGCCGACACTCAGCAGGGGAATCGTCACCAGGAAGATCATAGCCAGGCGGCCGCCCATGGCAAAGCCCATGATGAAGGAGAAGATCAGCATCAGCGGGCAGCGGATGGCGACGCGGATGATCATCATAAAGGACATCTGCACGTTGATGACATCGGTGGTCATCCGGGTCACCAGGCTGGAGACGGAGAACTTGTCGATGTTTTCAAACGAATAGTCCTGAATGCGGTAGAACATATCCTGCCGCAGATTGCGCGAAAAGCCTGTGGAGGCTGTGGCGCAGGTGCTGCCGGCCGCCACACCCAGAATCAGCGACAGCACGGCCATGATGACCAGCTGTACGCCGTATCGGATAATGACGTCCATGCCGCAGCCGGCTTGCATCTCGTTGACGAGATTGGCGATCACAAACGGGATGATGCATTCCAGAACGACCTCGCCAACCACCAGGATCGGTGTAAGGATTGCCGGCTTCTTGAATTCCCGTATGCTTTTACTCAGTGTTTTGATCATACCAGAAAATTCCTCCTATCCAAACTCCCGGAGCCTTTCGCGACCATGGGACGCCGCACCGCGTAGGATCCGCGCTTCCAGCGGCGCAGCCCCCATCCAGAGTTTGTAAAGCTAATTTTAACGATAATCCGGAGATCGGGAACCGCGGTCTTCGGGTTCCCTCTGCGTCTCATCAGCAGGCCTTGAAAATTGTTCCGCCGCCTGCGGCGCGCCGTCGGAAGCGCTGAGATTTTGGATCATCCGGTCCAGAAAGCTGTGGAGCTGCGTAATTTCCACGCGGGACATATCGCAAACCAGACGCTGCTCCGACGCGGCCAGATGATCGAGGACCTGCTGATTGGCTTCCAGCGCCCGCTTCGTGACGAGGATCTGCTTGCACCTCCGGTCCTCCGCGGACGGTTCGCTGCTCAGATAACCCTTCGTCTCCAGCCGCTGCAGCAGCCCCGATACCGTGGGATGGGTAAAGTGGAAATGCCGTTCAATGTCCCGCGGACAGACCGTCTCCTGCCGTTTGGTTCGGCAACACAAGTAGCCAAGCACACGGGCCTGCGAGCTGGTCAGATCCAAGGACGTAATGCTGTTGTTCATGTTTTGCGTCAGCAGCTTGGAAATGGTTTTGATCTTGAACCCCAGATCATCTCTGCCGACCGGTGACATGGATGCCGCCTCCTTTTTTATAAATTCATAGAACACGATGTATTTTGGTAGCAAGCTACATAATAGTAGAAGAAAGGCTGGTTGTCAAGGGACGTCCGCAAAAAATTTATACCTCCTTGGAGCGCAAAGAAAACAGCGGAAAACATAAATGCCCTATGTAGGTATAAGGGAGGACAGGGAGCGCTGCAGGCCATAGGCGGTGCATACGGCCCATGCAACGATACGTTCAAATGCCCGCAGGGCGGCGCGCCGCGGCATACGGCTTCAGATACAGGAGGAGCGCGCGCAAATGGCAGTATACCGCCTAACTGCATCAACCGCCCATGCAGGAACATGCGCGGAGCCAATGAAAAGGCCGGAAGGTGATGGCCAACCATATCCGGCAGGCGCGCTTGGGCCTGGCAGAGGCTGTCCGCAAAGCAGAAAAAGGGAAACGGACCTGCGTACAGCGGCGAAAAGAAACCGCTGCGCGTGCGTTTGCTGATGCGAAAGCGAAAAACGCCATGGCCTGCGTAATATACACGCCTGAGGTCTGGCCGCGGCATCAAGATGGGTCAGGCAAAATATACCGCCATGAACCTAAAACGCCGGCAAATGCCTCATAAGAGCGATCAGCCCCTGCTTTCGCATTGCGAAAGCAGGGGCTGATCGACAGTCTGACCTGTCAATCCGCATAACCGGCACGAGGGCTTCCCCGCGCCGGGTGTCTGCGGTTCTTATCTAAGGCATCACCGCACAATTGTGTCTGCGGCCTTCGCCCAATCTTTTGCCCCATCCGTGCAGTTATAAAAGGGGGAAATACATACAGTATTCCCGCCCTTTTATAACTTTCGTATGAGGCAAAATCTTTGGCCGAATGCTCTTGCCAAATTGTGCGGTGCTGCCCTAAAGCTTCATGCCTTAAAATTTCATGGACTCCGCGGACTGCTGGAAGAACTTGCTCAGCTGTTCGGTGAACTCCACCGCCGCGTTGTAGCCCATGCGCTTCTGGCGGTTGTTCATGGCTGCGACCTCGAAAATCACGGCCAGATTCCGGCCCGGCGTCACCGGCACGGTGATGGACGGCACCTTTACGCCCAGGATGTCGGTATACTGGGATTCCAGGCCCAGTCGGTCGTAGATTTCCCCGTCCTGCCAGGGGACGATGTTGATGATCAGGTCGATGCTGGCCATGTCCTTGACGGCGCCCATGCCGAAGAGCTTGGCCACATTGATGACGCCGATGCCGCGCAGCTCGATATAGTGCCGCAGCACCTCCGGCGCGCCGCCGATCAGCTCCGAGGAGGAGATGCGCTTGATTTCCACGGCGTCGTCCGCCACCAGTCGGTGGCCCCGCTTGACCAGCTCCACGGCGGCCTCGCTCTTGCCGATGCCGCTGTCGCCGAAGATCAGGATGCCCTCGCCGTAGATTTCCACCAGGACGCCGTGGCGGGTGATCCGCGGCGCCAGGAACGTCTTGAGGGACGTGATCAGGCTGGAGACGATATAGGACGTGGAATCCTGGCTGCGCAGCACCGTGATATCGTGCTTCTTGGCCATTTCCAGGCACTCCGGCAGGGGCTCCAGCGTCCGGGCGATGACCAGCGCGGGGATTTTATAGGAGAAGAGATGGTCAAAAATAATGGCCCGCTGCTCGCTGCTGAGCTTTTGGAGGTAGCTGGTCTCCACATTGCCCAGCACCTGGAGGCGCATGGGTTCAAAATGGTCAAAAAAGCCGGCCAGCTGCAAGCCGGGCCTGCTGACATCGTCCACCGTAATGTGGATCTTTTCAAAATCTTCCGCCTTGTGCAGGGGGATCAGGTTGAACTCCTCCACCAATCTCGTGAGAGGGACGCTGTAGATATGCTCCAAAAGTCTCACCTCATGGACATTATACCCGCTTTTCCCCCTTGACGCAACGGGTTAAAAATTTTTCGTCCATTCGCAAACTTTTCCTTGCATTTTTTGTGGATATCTGCTATGCTATTTAAGCGTCTTTAGGGCGCTTTCTAAAAATCTGTGTGGCAAGGAGGTGCAGCAAGTGGCAAAGTGCGATATCTGCGGCAAGGGCGTGACCTTTGGTATCAAAGTCTCTCACTCTCACAGACGTTCCAACAGAGCTTGGAAGCCCAACGTCAAGCGCGTTAAAGCTATTGTTGACGGTACTCCTCGCCATGTTTACGTCTGTACAAGATGCCTTCGTTCCAACAAGGTCGAGCGGGCCATCTAATGGTCAAACCTTCACAAACCCCGGATGCAGTCGCATCCGGGGTTTTGTGTTTTTCCCCGCCCCGGGCACCGGGGCGGGGTTTTGTCAATCTTGTTTCATCCGGCGGGAGATGCCGCGGCGGGCCAGGCGGCGCCGGCGGCGGAGCTTGAGCCCCACCGTCAGGGCCGCGGCGGCGGCCACCAGCACGGCGGCGGCGATCAGATAGGCGGTGATACCGCTGCCGGAGGTCTTGACCTGGAGCCAGAGGCTGTCCATCAGCTGGCTGGTCTCGGTGGGCAGGTTGTTGAAGCTCTCACCCTGGGCCAGAATTTCGTCGCTGGGGTAGGCCACCGGATTTTCGGCCAGCTCTGGGTCCATGTAGTCCTTAGCCGCTGAGAGGGGCGAGGAGTAGCCCAGGTACTCCAGGTTCTGGCCGCAGATCTCCGGCGAGCAGAGGAAGTTGATGAAGGCCTCCGCGCCTTCTTTGTTGGCCGCGCCCTTGGGGATGCACATGGCGTCGATAAAGACGTTGAACCCCTCCTCCGGGAAATAGAAGGCCAGAGTCGGGTTTTCCTCCACCATATAGAGGTAGTCGCCGGCGTAGTACGGGGCGATCCAGGCCTCCTCCCGCTCCATGCGGGCGTAGATCTGGTCCATCACGTGGCCCTAGAGGATGGGCTTTTGCTCCACCAGCTTTTGGGCGCACTGGCGAAGCGCCGCCTCGTCGGTGGTGTTGAGGCTGTAGCCCAGGAGGGACTCCGCAATGGCGAAGGCATCGCGGCTGTTGTCGAACATCAGGATTTTCCCGGCGTACTTGCTGTTCCAAAGGAGGTCCCAGCTGCCGGTGTCAGCCTCGTCCACGTACTTGGTGTTGTAAATGAGGCCCACGGTGCCCCAGGTGTAGGGCACGGAGTAGCGGTTCTCCGGGTCGTAGGCGGTGTTGCGGAAGGCCTCGTCCACGTACTGGTAGTTGGGAATGTTGTCAAAGTCCAGCTCCAGGAGCATATCCTCCTCGATGAGCCGCCCGATCATATAGTCCGAGGGGATGATGACATCGTAGGTGGAGCCGCCGGTCTTGAGCTTGGTGTAGAGGCTCTCGTTGCTGTCGTAGGTCAGGTAGTTGACGTGGATGCCGGTTTCCGCCTCGAAGGCGGCGATGACGTCCAAATAGCCGTCGGAGCCGTCGGAGATATACTGGCCCCAGTTGTAGACGGTGATCTCGCTCCCGGCGGCCCTGGCCGGGATGACCGGCAAAAGCAGCAGGAGGGCCAGCAGAACGGTTACGATCCGCTTCAAAGCCGCACACCCCGCTTTCTCGCTTTGCGCCCCGCGTCCCGGGCCTGGAGGAGGTTCATGGCCACCATCAAGGCGAGAATCACCAGGAACATCAGCGTAAACAGGGCATAGATCTTGGGCTGAATGGGCTTTTTGGTGTAGTTATAGATCTCCACCGGCAGCGTGATGAAGCTGGAGCCGGTGACGAAGTAGCTGATGACGAAGTCATCCAGGCTCATGGTGAAGGCCATCATCAGTCCCGAGACCACGCCGGGCAAAATCTCGTGGAGGATCACCCGGAAAAAGGCCTGGGCCGGCGTGCAGCCCAAATCCAGCGCCGCCTCCTGGAGGTCGGGGTCCATCTGGCTGAGCTTGGGCAGCACCGAGAGGATCACGTACGGGAGGTTGAAGGTGATGTGGGCGATCAGCAGCGTCCAGAAGCCCAGGATGGAGTTGAGCTTCAAGAGCGTCCCGGTAAAGGCGAAGAGCAGCGCCAGCGAGACGCCGGTGACGATGTCCGGGTTGGTCATGGGGATGTTGGTCAGCGTCATCACCGCGGCGCGGAGCCGGCCCCGGGCGCTGTGGAGGCCCACGGCGGCCATGGTGCCCAGGATCGTCGCCAGGACGCTGGAGAGGACCGCGATAATCAGGGAGTTTAATAATAGCCGCAAAAGGTCAGAATCCCGGAAGAGTTCGCCGTACTGCGAGAGGGTGAAGCCCTTGAAGACGGCGATGTCGTTGCCGGTGTTGAAGCTGGCAACGGCCAGCACCACCATGGGGATATAGAGGAACACAAAAATCAGCACCGTGAAGACACGGCTGGCGGTTTTCACAGCGTCATCACTCCTTCCTCCTGGTCGGTGAAGCGGTTCATAAAGCCGACGCACAGGAAGATCAGGACCATCATGATAAGGCTCAGCGCCGCGCCCAGGTTGGGGTTGTAGGCGGTTTTGAACTGGCTTTCGATGACGTCACCGATCATGGTAGTGCCGGTGCTGCCCAGCTTTTGGGAGATGTAGAAGGTGGACACCGCCGGGACGAAGACCATAGTAAGGCCCGAGACGATGCCCGGCACCGACAGCGGCAGCGTCACCCGGGTGAAGACTTGGCGGTTGTTGCAGCCCAGGTCCTGGGCTGCCTCGATGAGCCGCGGGTCGATCTTCATCATCACAGTGTACAGCGGCATGATCATATAGGGCAGGTAGTTGTAGACCATGCCGAGGATCACGGCGCCGCTGTTGCGAATCAGCGGCAGCGGCGCGATGCCCAGCCGGGAGAGGAACTGGTTGAGAATGCCGGTGTCCTCCAGCATGGCCACCCAGGCCAGCGTCCTGAGGAGGAAGCTCATGCACATGGGCAGCATCAAAAGCATTGAGAGGAGCCGCTGGCGGCTGGGCCGGGCGGTGGCGATGGTATAGGCCACCGGGTAGCCCACCACCAGGCAGATGGCCGAGGAGGCCAGAGAGAGGAAGATGGACCGGAGGAAAATCGGCAGGTATGTCTCCAGGTGGGAGAGGTTTTCCAGGGTGAAGGCGCCGGTCAGGGAGTCGGTGAAGGCGTAGTAGAACACCACGCCCAGGGGGATCAGGGTGAACAGCGTCATCCAGGCCACGTAGGGCCACAGCAAGCGGTTACGCTTCATCGCCGTCCTCCTCCCCGATCTCGTCGTACTCGGCGCTGTAGGAGCTGTAGTCGCCGAAGAGGCCGGAGTATTCGCTCTTCTTCATCACGTGGATGTCCTCGGGGTTCAGGCGGATGCCCACGCGGCTGCCCACGCTCTGGTAGTCGGTGGTCTGGATGAGCCACTTGAAGCCCTTGAAGTCCACGATGATGTCGTACTGCATTCCCTTGAAGGTGATGCTGGTGACGGTGCCGGTCAGGTCGCCCTGGACGGCGGGGACGAAGTCGATATCCTCGGGCCGGATGACCACGTCCACCGGCTCCCGGGGGGCAAAGCCCTTGTCCAGGCACTGGAACTTCCTGCCGAAGAACTCCACCACGTAGTCCTCGATCATCACGCCGTCGAGGATGTTGCTCTCGCCGATGAAGTCGGCCACGAAGGCGTTTTTCGGCTCGTTGTAGATGTCCTCGGGCCGCCCGATCTGCTGGATGCGGCCCTTGTCCATGACCACGATGGTGTCGGACATGGAGAGGGCCTCCTCCTGGTCGTGGGTGACGTAGATGAAAGTGATGCCCAGGGCCTGCTGAATGCGCTTGAGTTCGTTCTGCATATCCTTCCGGAGGCGCAGGTCCAGCGCGCCCAGCGGCTCGTCCAGCAGCAGCACCTTGGGCTGGTTGACCAGCGCCCGGGCGATAGCCACCCGCTGCTGCTGACCGCCGGAAAGCTGGGTCACGCGGCGGTTTTCAAAGCCCCGGAGGCTGACGATGTCCAGCATCTCCTGGACGCGCCGGTCGATCTCCAGCTCGTCGAGCTTGGCGATACGCAGGCCGAAGGCGATGTTGTCGTAGACGTCCAGGTGGGGAAAGAGCGCGTAGCGCTGGAAGACGGTGTTGATCTTCCGGCGGTAAGGCGGCACGTCGTTGATCCGCTGCCCGTCAAAGAGGACCTCCCCCGCCGTGGGCGTCAAAAAGCCGCCGATGATCCGCAGGGTCGTGGTCTTGCCGCAGCCCGAGGGGCCCAGAAGCGTCAAAAATTCGTGGTCGTTGATATAGAGGTTGATGCCGTCCAGCACTCGCTCCCCGTCAAAGTCCATGGTGAGATTCGTCAGGCGAATCAGCTCTTTTCCCATGTAAATCCCTCGTTTCTCTCGTTTATTTCTCTAAAAGCACAGTCTGCGTGAGCTAGGAGACTGGCTTGCACACGGGGTGCAGCGGGCCGATGTGGGCATCGGCCCCTACGAAAAACCCGTGGCCGCACGCTGCACAGAACGCACCATCGCCAGGCATCAGGAATGCATCTGATACTCCGGGAACCACGCCCGGACAAAGTCCACGTCCTCCACCTGGAAGGTCTTGCCGTTCAGATACGAAAGGCACCCGGCGTCGGTCTCAAAGGTGAAGGTCAGCTTGTAGGAGTATAGGGCCTGGTATTTCCGGCCCGAGGCCTTGTCCAGCTTGCCGTACTTGCCGTCGCCCAGCAGGGGATGGCCCGCCGCGGCCATCTGGGCGCGGATCTGGTGGGTCCGGCCGGTGACCAGCTCGCACTCCACCAGGCTCAGCCCCTGCCGCGCCGCCAGGGTGCGGTATTTCGTCACGCAGGTCTTGGCGCCGGGCTGGCTCTCGCGGGTGACATAGACCCGGTTTTTGGCCGCATCCTTGAAGAGATAGCCCTTAAGCTCCCCTGCCTCGGGCTTCAGCTTGCCCTCGACAATGCAGAGGTAGCGCTTGTCCAGCTCCCGGTCCTTGATCTTCTGGTTGAGAATCCGCAATGCCTCGGCAGTCTTAGCCGCGATGACGATGCCGCCGGTGTTGCGGTCGATGCGGTTGCACAGGGCCGGCGCAAAGCTCTTTTCCTCCCGGGGCCGCCACTCTCCCTTGGCGTAGAGATAGGCCTGGATATGATCGATGAGGGTCTTGCCGTACTCCGCGCCGTCGTGGGGGTGGACGGCCTGGCCGGGCCGCTTGTCGGCCAGGAGGATGTTCTCATCCTCATAGACGATGTGGAGCTTGGGGACCGACACGGTGAGGTAGGCGTTTTCTGCCCGGGGCTTGTCGAAGAACTCGTCGTTGATGTAGAGCTGGAGGACGTTGCCCTCCAGCAGCCGTGTATCCCGCTTGGCGCCCTTGCCGTCCACCTTGATGCGCTTGAGGCGGATATATTTCTGCAAAAGTGACGCCGGCAACAGCGGTACGGCCTTGGCCACAAACCGGTCCAGCCGCTGGCCTGCGTCATTTTTGCCCACAGTCAGCTCTTTCATGAAAAATCCCTTCCCTTTTCTCGAGAAATGGGGTAGAATGGTGATTGGCGGACTGCGCCGCCCCAATGTCGGGCGCGGAAGGTCCATCCCATAATAGGGTTATTATAGCGAACTTCGCCGCGGTTTACAACGCAAGATTCGAAGGTTTTCCCCATGGGGCGAAACCGGACAGAATTTTTCCCAAACTGCAAAAAAGTATTTGACTTTGCCGGTTTCTTCTTATATAATAGCCAATGCACGAAATATGGATGGGAGAGCGCTATGCTGTTAGGATTGTCGAAAATGATTGACTGCCCGGGCGGCGTAGTTCCCTTTGAAACCACCCTGGACTTGAGCGAAATGGAGTTTGGCGACTGCCGCCCCCTGGCGGAGCCGATCCATGCCCATGGGCAGGTCCGCAATACTGCCGGCGTTCTGATGATGTCCGGGGAAGTGGAAGCCGTTCTCGACGGGGTGTGTGACCGTTGCTGCAAGCCCTTCCACCGGGACTTCACCCTCCCGCTGGAGGTCGTGCTGGTGACAAAGCTGGAGTCCGATCAGCTGGACGATCCCTGGACCTTTGAACTGGTCGGGGACGAAGCAGACTTGGACGACATCCTCACCACCGTCGTTGTCCTGAATATGGACAGCCAGCTTCTCTGCAAACCCGACTGCCAGGGCCTCTGCCCCCGGTGCGGCAAGGACCTCAACGAAGGCCCCTGCGACTGCCGGCCCGAGCGGGACCCCAGGCTCCAGGTATTGGAGAAGCTCCTCAACAAGTAACAATATGCCGCATCGGCATTTCAACCAAGGAGGTGTACCAAATGGCAGTACCCAAGTGTAAAGTATCCAAGGCAAGAAGAGACAAGCGGCGCAATTCTCACTGGAAGCTGGCGATTCCCGGTGTTGTGGCTTGCCCCAAGTGCGGCGAACCCCGCCTGCCCCACAGAGCTTGCAAGGCTTGCGGCACCTACAATGGCCGTGAAGTCGTTGCGGTGGAAGCGAAGTAATTTGCGCAAAAGAGTGAGAAGAGGGCCTTTTTACCCTCTTCTTTTCTTTTTAATGGGAGAATTATCCCGTTTTTTGTCACTGCATCCCTCCGGTCTGCTTCCAGGCGCCGTAAAACGTTCTTCGTAGGGGCGGCTAGCAGCCGCCCGAAATACCGCTTTCCGGAGAGAGGCGGGCGACTGATAGTCGCCCCTACAAGCAGGAACACATTACGGCACATACACAATTGCGTAACATCTGAAAGGAGGCGCGCTATGGGAAAGCCCATCGTCGCCATTGTAGGCCGGCCCAATGTGGGCAAGTCCATGCTCTTCAACAAACTCACCGGGCGCCGCATGGCCATCGTGGAGAACACCCCCGGCGTCACCCGGGACCGGATCTACGGCGAGTGTGACTGGAACGGCAGGGCCTTCCGCCTGGTGGACACCGGCGGCATCGAGCCCGGCACCGACAGCGATATGCTCAAATTCATGCGTCGCCAGGCGGAGATCGCCATTGAGACGGCGGATGTCATCATCATGGTCACCGACGTGACCGTGGGCCTCACCGCCGCCGACAGCGAGGTAGCCACCATGCTCAAGCGGGCGAAGAAGCCGGTGGTGGTGGCCGTCAACAAGTGCGACCGCGTCGGTGCGCCGGACCCGGAGTTTTACGCCTTCTACGGCCTGGGCCTGGGGGACCCCATTGAGGTCTCCGCCATCCACGGCCACGGCACCGGCGACCTGCTGGACGCCTGCGTGGAGCAGTTCCCCCCCGAGGAGGACGACGAGGCCGAGGACGACCGCATCAAGGTGGCCATCATCGGCAAGCCCAACGTGGGCAAGTCCAGCCTGCTCAACCAGATTCTCGGCCAGGAGCGCGTCATCGTCTCCGACGTGGCCGGCACCACCCGGGACGCCATCGACTCCGACTTTGAAAACGAGTTCGGCAAGTACTGCTTCATCGACACCGCCGGGATGCGGAGAAAGTCCAAGGTGGACGACGCCATCGAGAAGTACTCCAACCTCCGCACCGTCTCCGCCATCGAGCGGGCCGACGTGTGCCTGATCCTCATCGACGCCGTCGAGGGCGTCACCGAGCAGGACACCAAGATCGCGGGCCTGGCCCACGAGGCGGGAAAGGCGTCGATCCTCGTGGTCAACAAGTGGGACCTCATCGACAAAGAGACCAACACCATGGACAAGATGACCGACGAGGTGCGCCGGGACCTGAGCTACATGACCTACGCGCCGGTGCTGTTCCTCTCGGCCCTGACCGGCCAGCGGGTGAACAAGCTCTACCAGCTCATCAATGAAGTGGTGGCCCAGTCGGCCATGCGCATCTCCACCGGTATGCTCAACAACGTACTGGAGGACGCCACCGCCCGGGTCCAGCCCCCCAGCGATAAGGGCCGCCGGCTGAAGATCTACTACATGACCCAGGTGGGCGTCAAGCCGCCCCACTTCGTGGCCTTCTGCAATGACGCCCGGCTCTTCCACTTCTCCTACCAGCGGTACCTGGAGAACCAGCTCCGGGCCGTCTTCGGCCTGATGGGCACCCCCATCAAGCTCACCATCCGCCAGAAGGGCGACAAGAACGACATGGACTAAGCGTTTCATCCACCGCGTATCTCAATTATCAGGGAGTGTGTACCATGGAACTCTTCCTTTGGATTTTGATTATCGTCCTGGGCTATGCCCTGGGCAATCTCAACGGCGCGCTGCTGATTTCCAAAATCCTGATTCACGACGACGTCCGCACCCACGGCAGCGGCAACGCGGGCCTGACCAACTTCTTCCGCACTTACGGCGGCTTCCTCTCGCTGCTGGTCATCGTCATCGACGTGGGCAAGACGGTGGCCGCCTGCCTGATCGCCCAGGCGCTGCTGGGCCCCTACGGCTTCGCCATGGAGGCCAAAATGGTCGCCGGTGTGGCCGCCATCCTGGGCCACAGCTATCCCGCCGCCTCCCAGTTCAAGGGCGGCAAGGGAATTTTGAGCGGCGCCGCCCTGGCCGCCTGCCTGGACTGGCGGGTCTTCGCGATCATTTTCTCCATCTTTCTGCTGGTGGTGATTTTCACCCGCTACGTGTCGCTGGGGTCTGTGCTGGCCGGCGCCGCCTTCTCGGTCTCCTTCTGCGCCCTCTACTGGGGCAACTGGGTGATCTGCGGCCTGGCCGTGTTCGCCGGAGCCTTCGTCATCGTGCGGCACCGGGCCAACATCGGCCGCCTGATTCACCACAACGAATCCAAACTGTCGTTTCATAAGAAGAAGGAGTAAGCCATGACCATCACCATGCTGGGCAGCGGCGCCTGGGGCACGGCCCTGGCCAACCTGCTCTCGGACAACGGACATACGGTCTATCTCTGGAACCGCAGCGAGGAGAAGGCGGCGGACATGGAGCGAAACCGCCGCAATCCCCGCCTCCAGGGCGTGGAGCTGCATCCCGCCCTCACCGTGACGGCCTCGCTGGCATGCGTGCAGGAGAGCGATATGGTGGTCTTCGCCACCCCCTCCTTTGCCATCGCGGAGACGGCTCGGCGGGTCAAAGCGCTGCTGCGGCCCGAGACGGTACTGGTCTCCGTCACCAAGGGCATCGAGCCCAAGACAGGCCTGCGGATGACAGAGATCCTCACCCGGGAAACCGGGCGGACGGCGGTGGCCCTCTCTGGCCCGTCCCACGCCGAGGAGGTCTCCCGGGGCCTTCCAACCGGCTGCGTCTCCGCCTGCGAGGACGTGGAGCTGGCGGAGCTGGTGCAGGATGTGTTTATGAACGACGTCTTCCGCGTCTACGCCAGCGTGGACGTGGTGGGCGTGGAGCTGAGCGCCGCCATGAAAAACGTCATCGCACTTTGCGCCGGCATCAGCGACGGCCTGGGCCTGGGCGACAACACCAAGGCCCTGCTGGTGACGCGGGGCCTCACAGAGCTGGCCCGGCTGGGGCTGGCCTTGGGTGGACGGATGGAGACCTTCTCGGGCCTGGCCGGCGTGGGCGACATGATTGTCACCTGCACGTCGCTCCACTCCCGCAATCGCCGCGCCGGTATCCTCATCGGCCGGGGCATCTCGCCCCAGCAGGCCATGGAGCAGGTGGGCGCCGTGGTGGAGGGCTACTACGCCGCCCAGTCCGCCTACGACCTGAGCCGCCGGGCTGGGGTGGAGATGCCCATCTGCCGGGAGGCCTACCAGGTCCTCTATGAGGGCAAGGACCCCAACACAGCGGTGCTGGATTTGATGCACCGGGGCAAGAAGCACGAATTTGAAGACTCCGCCTGGATGTAGCATCCTCCTGCCGCCGACGGGTTTTGACACTTTTCCATATGCCGATAAGCGCGCTCCCAATGCCGGGAGCGCGCTTCAGCGTGTCGAAAAAGTGTTTTCTCCACGCTGCCTTAGTTTTTGCAACTTTTTTAAGTTGCAAAAACACCCTGATCGAACGCGCAGGGGGCTCTTTGCCCCCTGCACCCATCCCCCGCTGCTCTGTCGCGCAGGCTTTTTCATAGTTTTTTGTCAGTCTCAAGCGCGCTCCCAATGCCGGGAGCGCGCTTCAGCCGTATTCGGGCGTATTTCCCTAATATTGACACGCCGGGAGAACCCCCGGGGCAATTTCTCGTCTGGATGGAAAAGGGCACAAACAGCCCGGACGCCAAGGAGGAATTGCCATGAAACGAATGATCGCCCTGCTCTTGCTGACGGCGCTGCTGCTGACGGGCTGTCAGGCCCCCGCCGCGCCGGCGGACGAGCCCATCCAAGACGCCGACGCGTTCCCGCCGGTGGAGGTGGTTTCGGAAGACGGCGCAGCTCCGGCAACGGAGGAACGCTATCCCCAGTACGCGGCCCAGGCCCTGCCGGGCGGTCTGGAGATCGCCACGGCCCAGTGCGCGGCCCACGGGCAGCTCTACACCGGCGGGCTGGCCGGGCAGGAGCCAGGGCTCTATGTCCAGGACGAGGCCGGAACGGAGACGGCCCTGGCGCTGCCGGAAGACACTGAATACCTCTACGCTGCCGCCCCCTGGGGTGACGGCTGCGTGGTTCTCTGCGGCTCCATGCCGGCCCGGTACCAGGACGCGGCGGGCAGCGTGATCTCCACCGAGAACCCGGAGAATCGCCACGACCTGGCTTTTTACAACGCCGACGGGACGCTGGACCACGTGACGCCCCTCCGGGAGACCTACGACACCGCCCTAGGCAGCTTCCGGGACATGGCAGTGGTGGGCGGCGGCTTTGTGCTGCTCCACCCGAGCTACCTGGTGCTGGTGGACGAGGATGGCGGTCAGCTGGCGTCACTGGCGATGGAGGACGGAGCGCTGGCGCGGTTTTTGACCGTCGCCGCGGCGAAGGACGGGCTTTACGCCCTGAAGCAGGACTATGACGAGAGCGTCTCCACAACCCTGCTGACGCTGAACCCGGCCACCCTGGCGGTGGAGGCCGAGGAAAGCCCAGACCCGGCGCCCTGCGGTCTCGGCACGGCGGCGGACGGGACGCTGCTGGTAAACCTGCCCGGCGACGACGGCGGCGTCTATGCCCGCGCCGCCGACGACAGCCTGACCTCCGTGGTCTCCTGGGCAGACGTCGGCAGCCCCCTGGAGGGGCGGAAGCTCCTCCCGCTGGGGGAGCGCATTCTGGTCTTCGATCTGTACGAGACCTCCCTGGAGCAAGTAGCGTGGCTGGAGGGCCCCCGGCCCGCGCCGGAGCAGCTGACCCTGGCCTACACCGGCAACTCCCAAATTCTCTCCCTGGTGCGCCTTTTCAACCGCAGCCAGCAAGCCTATCGGGTCACGGCCACGGCCTATGCCGACGCGGAGATGGACCGGCTGCGGACGGAAATCCTGGCCGGAAACGGGCCAGACCTCTTCTGCTTCGGCAGCATGAGTTCCACCAGCGGCCTGGAGCTGGGCGGCCTGCGGCCCGAGACCGTCTGCGCCGACCTGGGAGAGCTGCTGGACACCCAGCTTCCCCGGGAGACCTTCGTCCCGCTGGCTCTGGAGGCGGTGCAGATCGACGGCGGATACTATACCCTGCCCCTGAGCTTCTGCATCTCCACGCTGACGGCGCCGTCGAACCTGATTCCCGAGCAGGGCCTCACGCTGGCGGAGCTGGAAGCAGCCCTGGACCGGGCCGGAGACCTGCTGCCCTTTGAAAGCTGGATGACCGCAGAAAATCTGCTGGCGCTGACCTGCGAGTTCTATCTTTCCAGGTACGTGGACCGGGAGGCCGGGACCTGCGACTTTGCGTCCCAGGAGTTTTACGACTATCTGACCTGGTGCAAGACCTGGTCCGGGGACGGCACGATTTCCGACACGCCCCAGGAGAGCCTGCTGCGCTATAGCATCGTCGCCAATCTGGAGCATGTCATCACCCGCCGCGAAGACGGTGAGCCGCGGAACATGACCTATGTAGGCTTCCCGGTGGAAGAGGGCTACGGCCATGAGCTGTACGTTCCCACACAGATCGGCATCGCCGCCGACACCGACCACCGGACCGGCGCGGAGGCCTTCGTCCGCTTCTGCGTGGCGGAGTATCCGTCGCTGATGGAGCAGGACATCCCCGCCACAGTGGCGGACCTGGAGGCAATCATCGACCGCTGCAGCCGGGGCGAGGTCGTAGACTGGGACGGCACGCCCCTGGTGCTGGACGAGGCAGCCTTGGATCAGTTCCGGCAGCTGCTGGAGAACACCACCGTGGTGGCCGACACCGACGCCACCCTGCGCGAGCTTGTCACCGACGAAGCGGCCTACTTCTTCGCCGGAGAACGCACCGTCGAGGAGACCGCCCGGCTCATCCAGCAGCGGGTCACACTCTACCTCCAGGAGCAGGGGTAATCAGAACCGAAAACCGAAGCGCGCCTGGGACACAGGCGCGCTTTTTCTGTCCCGCAGGCGCTTCGTAGAGAACAGCTTCCACCGCACCCCTGTCGCCGTCGTAGGGGCGGCCTGTACACTTGATGCCCGCCCGTGCATAGGGCGCGATTTGCGCCGGAGTTGAATGGTTCTGCGCGCCCCTACGGTGTCTACGATCGGCGAGAGCCTGCGGCGAATCGGGCATGCGGCACGGGCGGCCATAAAGGCCGCCCCTATGAATGGACGCGGGCCTTCGCTCGGCGGGGTGCGGCGGACGCGCCGCCTGGCGGACGCGCGATGCGCGCCCCTACGGCCTCGGTGCGTTTTCCGCAGACGCTCTGGCGGCGCGGGCTGGTGCTGCCTCCGGCGGGGAACTTTTCACCGCAGAAAAGTTCCCAAAACGCGCCGGGGGCTGCGGCCCCCGGACCCCTTTTGGCTGTGCGGCGTGCATCCCCGGAAGAGGCAACGCGGAGGCTGTCTGGGCCAATCGACCCGGTGGGTGTCGTCACCTTATACCCCATCAAGGCTTCGCTCGGGCCAGTAGAATCGGACAATCGTTGCGGCTACAGAACGTTCCTCAAAGGCCGCACCTACTGCCCCGGAACAGGGCGGGCTGCTGCACACGGCAGCTTTTGCGCGCGAATTTCCCGTCCTAACTGTAGGGGCGGCTATCAGCCGCCCGCTGGCTGGCGATTCACGCCGCACCCCCGTCGCCGCCCGTGCCTAGGGTGCGATTCGCGCCAGTGTTGAATGGTTCTGAGCGTCGTAAGGGTTTGCGTTCGGCGCAAGCGCTCTGACAACGCGGCGGCTTGCAGCTTATTTCGCGATTTTCGGCGCGTCTGGGACACAGGCGCGCTCTTTTTGCGTCTTATAAGACGTCAGTTAACTGAACCAGGAGGAACACCATGGAAGAACAAGCCCTGTGCCGGAAGATCGCCCACGGCAGCCAGCGGGCGCTGGAGGAGGCCATCCGGCGCTACAGCGCCTATGTGGTGACGGTGATCCACAACCGCAGCCGGGGATGCCTCAGCCCGGAGGACGAGGAGGAGCTGGCCAGCGACACCTTCTTTGCCCTGTGGAACCACGCCGGGGACATCCACGGCGGCAGTCTCCGCGCCTGGCTGGGTGCCGTGGCCCGCAATGCCACCGTGTCCCGGCTGCGGAGCCTCTCGCCCACGGTGCCGCTGGAGGAGGAGCTGCTCCCCGCAATGGCCTCTCCCTGGGAGGACTGGGAGGAGACAATCCGCCTCCAGGCGCTGCTGGAGCGCCTTTCACCCGAGGACCGGGAGATCTTCTATCGCTACTACGACCTGTGCCAGACTACGGCGGAAATCGCCCAGGCACTCCAGATGCAGCCCTCCACCGTCCGCACCCGCCTGAGCCGCGGACGGGAGCTGCTGCGAAACTTACTATGCCAAGGGGGAATCTAAACTATGCGCCAACATCAACCGGCCCCAGCATTCTGGGACGTCCCACCCCTTTCCCCCCAGCGGCAGGAAAGGATTTATCAGATGACCATGCAAAAGATCAAAGCCGATGCCGCGCCGCGCCGCCGGCGGCGGCTGGCCGCACCGCTGCTGGCGGCGGCCATCATGCTGCTGCTGAGCATCTCCGTTCTGGCGGCGGCCAAGCTCCACCTGTTCGACTTCTCCCAGCTCTTCGGAAACCGGGCCGCGGCCCTGGACCCGGGCGTCAGCACCTACCAGGACACACCGGAAGCCCCGCTGGAGGCCCAGCGCTCCACAGCGGAGAAGACCGTCTCCCTGGAGGACTACCACTTCCAGCTCATAGACGGCGTCACCCTAGGCGGCGGATTGCTCTATGCCCGCTTTGACGTCTCCCGGGCCGACGAGACCGTGCCGGACTTCCCGGCTTCCGGCCTCACCTTGCAGCTGGGGCCGTACCCCACCGCCTGGTTCCAGGCGTCCTCCGACGGCGGCGCTAGCCGGATCGTGGTCTATGCCCTGACGGACGAGGCCCCGGCGGCGCTGGACGTCACCCTCTCCGGCGACGCGGCCCAGACCGTCCTCTTCTCCCAGACACCAGTGGAGCAGCTGCCGGAAACGGATGTGACCTTTGAGAGAACCGGCGCATCCGGACTGGAACGGGCCGTTCTCACCCAGGCGGGACTGACGGTCTGGGGCAGCGGCGCGGAGGACCTCTCCGCCGAGGCCGTGCTGACCTCCGCCGGCGGCTATGCCCTGCGGCTATATGACATCCCGGCTGAGGCCCTCACCAACTACGAAAACGCGGCCACCGAGGACGGCGCCGGGTATTTGGTACAGCGGCAGGTGGAGGCGGACGGCAGCTTCCGGCTGACCTGGCTCTTCACCAAGCCCTTCGCCCCGGCCTGCCAAAGCCTGACCTTCGGCGGCGTCAGCTATGCCCTGCCCCAGCTTGAGGCCGAGACCACCATCGCCCAATCCCCTTACCAGCCGGTGCTGGGCACCTCCGCAGAGACCCAGGACTACCGCTTTACGCTGGAGGCGCTCTCCGCCACGCCGGATTCCGTCTGCGCCGTGGTGGCCACGGAGCCGCTGACGGACTATGGCCGGGCCCATCGGAACGAGATGCCGGAGCTGGTGGTAAGCTGCGCAACAGCCCTCCACAGCGGCAGCAGCGGCGCTATTCTGGTAGAGGCGGGAGAGACCGCGAACCGGTATCTGGTCTACTTCGTGGGCCAAGGGCCGGAGCGCCTGGAAACCGGCGACATTCTCGTCTTTGAGCTGCTTTCGCTCCGCGAGGCCGGCGACACCGCCGAGCGCAGCTATCACCTCTTCGACACGGAGCTGGAGCAGGTGACGGAGGCTGTGACCGCCGCGGCCGAAGGAGAAAGCCGCTTCACCGAGGTGCGGTTGACGCCCATGACCATCTCCCTCACCGCCCAGGCCCCGGCCCCGGGCGACCACGCGGCATGGAAGCGGCTCTGACTGCGCCAGAGATCGTCCTCACCTACCGGGACGGCTCCACCGAGACCATCCTGGACGGCGACTGGTCCCAGGCCGACTTCGGCCAGCCCGGCGCCCTGGCCTGCAATCAGACGGGCACCCCGGGCGGCCTCGCCCAGCAGACGTACCTGCTCTCTCTGCCCATCGATCTCGCGGCCCTGGAGGCCGTCACCATCGACGGCATCCCCTACCGTCTGGAAACCCCGTAAACCGCGCCACGGGTCCGCAGGGCGCACCTCTTCACGCTTCACTTTTTGCTTATTTCTCCCCTTCTTCCAGCCGTAGGGGCCGATGGTCCGGGTTGCCGCTAAGCCTTCCCGGCCCGCGTTGCGGCCGACAAGGCAAGCGGCTGCCCAACTGCTGTGGTCGCTTTTTCTGCCACAGGCAGCGCTCCCTTGCAGGCCACATCGGCCCGCGCCGCGAAGCGGCCTCTGGTGAAGGGCGAGATGGCTGCAAAAGGCCGTTTGTCCCGCCGCAGGCGCTCCGTCAGCGCCAGCCAGCGGACGCGCGATGCACGCCCCTACGGCGTTCGCCGGTAACAAACGCTTCCCTGGCGTCGCCTGCTGCCCGGAACCCCGCAACAATAGAGTGAAAAAGGAAGCGCCCCGGGGTGGTTCATGAGAACCACTCCGGGGCATTTGTACATTTCTATTTCACGCCTGGTCCCGGAAGGCGAAGAGCCGCTGGCCCAGATAGTTGAGGCCGGTGAAGAGGACCATGCCCAGGAGCATGGAGACATTGTTCCGCACCGTCTCCCCTGCCCCGGCCAGCGCCAGGCGGCACAGGGGCTGGGCCACGCCGTAGGCCGCCAGATAGCAAAGGAGGATGTTCACCCCGAAGCGAACCACCTGCCCCAGGCTCCAGCCACGGCTTTGGAAAGTGAAATACTTGTTGAGGAAAAAGCTCAAAACGCTGGTGAGGATGATGTTCATAGCGGAGCTGATCCAGTAGCCCCAGCCGGCCAGGTTGTAAAGGCCGAACATAATAGCTGAGCCCACCAGGGTGTTGACCACGCCCACCAGCAGGAATTTGAGGAGCTTGAAGTCCAGAAGGCCGAGAAGCTTCTTCACAGCACGCCCTACCCCGTCTCCCGCACCAGATACACCGGGCGGCGCTTGGTCTCCAGATATGTCTTAGCCAGGTACTGCCCCAGGATGCCGGTGCAGAAGAGCTGGACGCCGCTGAAGAAGAGCAGCACGCACATCATGCTGGGCCAGCCGCCCACCGGGTCACCGAAGAGCAGCGTCTTGCACACGACGACCACGATGGCCACGGCGCTGCCAAAGCACAAAAGCGCCCCCAGCACCGAGGCGATGGCCAGCGGCGCCGTGGAGAAGGCCACGATGCCCTCCAGCGAGTACAAAAGCAGCTTCCAGAAGGACCACTTGGTCTCCCCTGCCGCCCGCTCCACGTTCTCGTAGGGCACCCACTTGGTGCGGAAGCCCACCCAGCCGAAGATACCCTTGGAAAAGCGGTTGTACTCCCCCAGGGAGAGGATGGCGTCCACGACGCTGCGGCGCATCAGCCGGTAGTCCCGGGCGCCGTCGACGATGTCGGCGTCGGAGATGCGGTTGATGATCTTATAAAAGAGCTTGGCAAAGAAGGAGCGGATGGGCGGCTCACCCTGGCGGGTGGTGCGGCAGGTGGCCGCGCAGTCGTAGCCCTCCTCGGTGACGGCCCGGTAGAGCTCCGGCAGCAGAGCCGGCGGGTCCTGGAGGTCGGCGTCCATCAAAGCCACGAAGTCGCCCTTGGCGTGCTGGAGCCCGGCAAGCATCCCGGCCTCCTTGCCGAAGTTTCTCGAGAAAGAGAGAAACCGCACCCGGGCGTCCCGGGCCGCCAGCTGCCGCAGCAAGGGCAGCGTACCGTCCCTGGAGCCGTCGTCCACAAAGAGAAACTCAAATTCCACCGGAGCCATCTCCCCTGCCACGCGGCACACTTCCTGATAAAAGAGCGGCAGGGCCGCCTCTTCGTTGTAGCAAGGCACCACAATCGATAGTTTCGCCATCGTCAATCCTCCCGGCAAGGCCACCGTTTCCCCGCCGGCGCAGCAGCGGCAGGATGCAACTTTGATTTAAATTGCAAATTCCGTTTCGCCGTTTTATTGACCGCCATCAACGCATGAAGCCGTTTCCCCAGCGCTTCCGCACCAAATCCGGCGCACCAGAATAAAAACAGGTACGGCAGGTAGGCATACCGGGGCTGCACCTCGATCAGCAGAAACGCGCAAAACGAGGCCAGCACCACCAGATGCGGCAGATAGGAGACCGCCGGCCTGGCCGTTCGCCATTGCAGCACAGCGCCCAACGCAGCAGCAGCCACGGCCAGCAGCGCCATCAGGCGATCCATGCCCCGCAAGACATCGCACCAAAGGCTCCAGGAGCCATCCTTGATGCGGCTGGTCGCCAGATAGAGCGCATCATTCACCCACAGGTTTTCAATCTTGTCCAGCACCAGCTGTCCCAGCACCGGTATCGGCATTTGAAGCCGGTAAGTAATCATATCCCACTCCATTTTCAGCGTAGCCTCCGTGACATGGCCGTCGGGAGAGAGCGTATCCAAAATGCGGTACCAGTCATAGTTGCTGTACATGCCGCCGGTCTCCGGGTTGAGACCCGAGACAACCTTCCACAAGGGGTTCGCGTTGACCAATCCCACAGGGTTGAGTCCGCTCCAGATAGTGAGATAATGGGCGGCTTTTCCCACCAGGAAATACGACGCCAGCAGCAGAAGCCCACCGAAAAGCAAATCGCGGCGCCGCTCCCGCCTGGAGAGCGTCCAGAGCAGCCCTGCGACTGCCAGCGCACCCAGCACGAGGACAGCCTCGGGACGGAGCAGATTGCCCAATTGCAGTAAAACGCCGCTCAGCGGAAAGCGCCACAGCTTCAGCCCGCGTGTCTCCCGCCCACAGAGGACATACACGCCCAGCACCAGAAAGAAGGCCCCGGGGATCTGGTTTGTCAGCACAGCGGGCAGGGTAAATGCCGTAGGAAACACCATCGTACACAGGGCCGTCATTCTGGCCGTTTTTTCCGATGCAAAGGGCCGGAACAGACGGTACAGCAGGACGATGGTGCCGGAAAAGAGCAGACAATGGATCATCTGAATCATGTGCGGGTCTTCCCACAGGGATAAAAGCGCCGCCTCCCAGGCTACATAGGCGCTCTGGTATCCCCAGAGCGTAAAGTAGACATAGGAGATGTAATCACGGCTGCCATGGCGGAAGGAAACAGCGGCATCGTAAAGCATCAGGAAGTCCGACTGAAGCGGCGGCGACAGCACCAGGGCCGCCGCTAGAGAAAGGGCCGCACCCGTGAAAAAGAGTACCCAGGACACGTGCCGGACGCGGTCGATATACCAGAGAAGAACGACAATCGCCCCTGCCGCCAGCACGGCGGCTGCGCCGAGGGCAGCCCACAGCCACGGTGCGGCGGACAGCAGCAGCTCCAGCTCCGCCAAAATGGTGCGCCGGAAATAGCCAAGAAAAACCCAGATGCACAGCAGCAGGGCCAGCAGCAAAGCCATGTGAATCGCACGCCGCAGAAAGACGCAAAGCCTCGATTTCATGCATTTCCCTCCCCCCTCGCAGCAGTAGGCGGTACGCCGGGCACACTGCGTTTCCCCTGTACCCCGCTGAAAAAGCAGCTGTTTAGCGCAGGAATGTCTCGATTATAGGGGAATAAGCAGAGAAAAACAATTAACTGGCAGCATATGCTTCCGCCGCGCGCCCCTGCGGTGGATGGCGTCCGTGACGCCGCGGCGCATCCGCCGGTAGTCCCGGGCGCCGTCGACGATGTCGGCGTCGGAGATGCGGTCGGTAATCTGATAAAGGAGCTTGGCAAAGAAGGAGCGGGCAGGCGGCTCGCTTCCGTCGGGGTTCTTCCCTAATCCAGCGCAGCCCGCTTGACCACGGCATACATCATCTGCGGGAAGTCCGGCTCTACCGCGGTGAAACCCTGGGACAGAACCGCCAGGCCATTGCGCCGCAGCTCCCGGCAAAAGGTTTCAAAGCTGACCATCCGGCAGGAGGTGCCGGCCACTTGCACCATTTTCCCGGTTCCTTCGTGGATTCGCTCGGCCACGTCAAAGGCGGCGGCGACATCGGATTGCAGCTCCAGCTGCCCATCTCCCATGGTGCAGATCAGCGCAACGCCGCCGGGCTTCAGATGCTCGCGGACAAAGGCGTAGAAGCCGTCGCGATCCTCGTCCGCGACCAGCATATGGACAACGGCCACGGCGTAGATAAAATCGAACCGCCGCTCCAGCTTGTCCGCCACACAGTTGACGCGCTGAAATTGTTCCGCGTACGCCGGAAGCTTTTCCCGGCAATAGCGGATCGCCTCCGGAGAGATATCCGTGGCCAGAAGACGATACCCCTCCCGCAGCAGCACAGCGGCGTCGCGCCCCTCCCCGCAGCCGATCTCCAGCAGCGCGTCCCCGCGAGAAATAGAAAACCGCTCCATCGTCCTGGCCACGATGGCCGAGGGCTGGTCGCTGGACCACTGCAAATTCTGCCCGTGGATCTGCCGATACCGGTCGTCATATGCCTCATAGTATTTCTGCCGCATCTTCACACCTCCTAGAAATGTAAAAAAACACACCGCGAATTTGAAATCAAATTGCGGTGTGTTTGGCGGAGAGGAAGGGATTCGAACCCTTGAGACGCTATTAACGCCTACACGATTTCCAATCGTGCGCCTTCGACCAGCTCAGCCACCTCTCCACGGCGTCATCTCGTCGGTCAGCTTGAATATCATACACGAAATAGCACCATTTGTCAAGGATTATTTTTCGGCGGTTTTTCCGCGCCGCGGCGCTGCGCCCTGCCCCGCAGTGCGGCGCTTGTAATTCCAGCGGGTGCGTGGTATCATATTGTGGGTAGATATCGCGCCCATCCATCAAGATGATTGTCTCTTCCGCCGCGCCGGCGGAAGGTTTGGAAAGGAAGGATCACCATGCCCAGGACCTTGCTGCTGCTGGAAGGCGGCGCTTACCGCGGGATTTTTACCGCCGGTGTACTGGATGTGCTGCTGGAGGCCGGCATCTACTTCGACGCTGTGGCCGGGATTTCCGCCGGGGCCATGTGCGGCTATCATTTTGTGGGCCGGTGCCATGGCCGGGTCCGACAGGTGCTGCTGGAATACGGCAACGATCCCAGGTATTTCAGCGCCCGCAATCTGGTGCGTTCCGGCAACTCCATCGGCGATGAATTTATGTTTTTTGACCTGATGGAGAAAATTCCCTTCGATTTTCGCACGTTCCGGGAGAGCAGCACCGTCTTTGCCGTGGGCGCCACCAACTGCCGCACCGGCGAGATCACTTACTTTGAAAAAGGCTCTGCCCAGTGTCTGAACCAGTGCATCCTGGCCTCCAGCAGTCTGCCGCTGACCAGCAAGATGATTTGGATTGACGGAGAACCGTACCTGGACGGCGGCGTGGCCGAGCACGCGCCGCTCACCTATTGGAAGCGGCACCCGGAATACGACCGGGTGGTGCTGGTACTGACGCGGCCCATGCAGGCGCGGAAGCTGCCCCTCTCCCGGCTGCGGCGGCATACCTACCGCCTGGTCTATGGGCGGGATAAAAATCTGCTGCCGCTGCTGCTCCACGAGCCGCAGCTCTTCAACCAGCAGCGGATGGAGATTCTCCGTCTGGCCAGGGCCGGGAAGCTCTTTGTGCTGGGACCGGACCGCCGCTTCCGGGTGGAACGGGTGGAGCGTAACCCCGCCATCCTCCAGGAGGGGTACGAGCTGGGCCGGGAAGAGGCCGAGCAGCACCTGGAGCGTTTAAAGCAGTATTTGCAGGGCTAGAAGCGCCGCAAAAGCGCTAGACCGAAATCTTTATCATTCCTTAATTTGTACGCCGTCACATTTTGTGGTACCATGAAACAATACCAAGGAAAGGACTGACACCATGGCCTATCTGGGCTGTCATCTCTCATCGTCCGGCGGCTACGGCGCCATGTGCCGCACAGCCGCCTCCATCGGGGCGGACACCTTCCAGTTCTTCACCCGCAATCCCCGGGGCGGTCGGGCCAAGGCCTTTGACCCCCAGGACGCGGCGGTGCTGGCGGGGGAGCTGGCCGACGGCGCCCTGGGGCCGGTGATCGCCCACGCGCCTTACACCATCAATCCCTGCTCTAAGGACCCCCGGGTGCGGGAATTTGCCCTGGAGACCATGGCGGACGACCTCTCCAAGCTGGACCGGATCCCCGGCGTCTACTATAACTTTCACCCCGGCTCCCACGGCGGGCAGGGCGCGGAGGCAGGCATCGGCCTCATCGCCGAGACGCTCCGGCAGCTTCTCCCGCCGGGCGGCCGCACCGTAGTGCTGCTGGAGACCATGGCCGGCAAGGGCAGCGAGGTGGGCGGCAGCTTCGAGGAGCTGCGCGCCATCCTGGACGCCGCGGACCGCCCGGACCGGCTGGGCGTATGCCTAGACACCTGCCACGTCCACGACGGCGGCTATGACATCGCAAACGACCTGGACGGCGTTCTGGAGGAATTCGACCGGGTGATCGGTCTTCAAAACCTCCGAGCCATCCACCTCAACGACAGTAAAAACGAGCGCGGCGCCCGGAAGGACCGCCACGCGGTGATCGGCGGCGGGAAGATCGGCCTTAAAGCGCTGGCGGCAGTCGTACGCCATCCGGCCCTCCGGCAGCTTCCCATGGTGCTGGAGACGCCCAATGAGCTGCCCGGCTACGCCGCAGAAATCCAACTGCTCCGCCGAGAGGAGGCAAACGCGTGAGAAGGCTGCGTGACAACCAATACTTTCACCTGGGGATGATGATCCTGACGGTCATCGCCGTCAGCATCATCCTGTTGGCCATCGTGCTGAATTTCAGCAGCTTTCTTGCCGTGGTCAAAACGATATTCGGGGCCTTTTCGCCGGTCATCAGCGGCGCGGTGTTCGCCTACCTCCTCAATCCGCTGATGAACTTTATGGACCGGCGGCTCTACCCGGCGCTGCTGCGGCGGAAGATGGACGAAAAAAAGGCCTACCGGCTGAGCCGGGTGCTGAGCCTGATTTTTGCGCTGCTCTTCGCCCTGGTGCTGCTCTATGAGTTCTTCTCCATGCTGCTGCCGCAGCTCTATGAGAGCATCGTCGGCATTATCAACAACCTCTCCACCTATTACAGCGACGCCGAGACCTGGGTTCTGGGTTTCCTGGCCGACAATCCCGACCTCGCCGCCCAGGTGGACAAGCTGATGGAGCAGTTTTATCAGTTCCTGGAGGGGTACATCAACCCCGATCTGCTGGGCAACATCAACTCCATCTTCACCAGCGTCACGTCCTCGGTGCTGTCGGTGGTGCGGAGCCTGCTCAATCTGCTGATCGGCGTGGTGGCGGCGGTGTATATCCTCTGGTCCCGGGATCGCTTCCTCGCCCAGATCAAGAAAATTGCCGTAGCTTCCATGAGCCAGTCCAAGGCGGACCGGTTCTTTGACCTGGGCCGCCGGATCCACAAGGTCTTCTCCGGGTTTATCATCGGCAAGCTGGTGGACAGCCTGATCATCGGCGTCCTCTGCTACATTGGCGCGCTGATCCTCCGCTTCCCCTATCCGGCCCTGGTTGCCACGGTGGTGGGCGTCACCAATGTGATCCCCTTCTTCGGGCCGTTCATCGGCGCCATTCCCTGCGCGTTCCTGATTCTGCTGGTGGACCCCCTGAAGTGCCTTTACTTTATTCTTTTCATCTTCGGCCTCCAGCAGCTGGACGGCAACGTCATCGGCCCGCGCATCCTGGGCGATACCATCGGTATCTCCGGCTTTTGGGTGCTGGTGTCCATCACCGTTGCCGGCAGCCTCTTCGGCTTCACCGGGATGCTGCTGGGTGTGCCGGTTTTTGCGGTACTCTATATGCTATTGAGCGAGATCGTCTCGGAAAAGCTGCGCCGGAAGCACCGCCCGGTGGAGACCGCCGCCTACTGCGGCCTCAAGCAGGTGTCGGATTTGGACGGCTATGCCCAGCAGGAGGAGGAGACAAGTTCTGAAACGGACGGATGATTATTATTTCAAGCTGGGGCGGATGATCCTGGCAGTGGTGGCTCTGTCGCTGCTGCTGCTGGGCGCGCTCTTATATTTACCCAAGATCGGCGGCGCGATTTCCGCCTTCCTGGGGGCACTGCGGCCCATCTTCACCGGCGCTGTGGTGGCGTATCTCCTGAGCCCCATCGCCAAGCGGCTGGAGGCCTGGCTTCAACGGCGGCTGAAAAAGACGAAGCTCTCCGACACCCGGCGGGACAAGCTCAGCCTGGGCCTCTCGGTGGTGGGGGCGCTGCTTCTGCTGCTGCTCCTGCTGGCGGGCTTTTTCGCCATGCTGCTGCCGCAGCTCTATGTCTCGCTGATTGGGCTGGCCAACAGCATCCCGGATTACTTCCAAGACGCCGAGGCCACGGTCCTCAAGTGGCTGGAGGACGATCCGCAGCTCCGCGCCTTTGTGGAAACCCAGCTGGCCAGGGCCTACCAGGGCCTCACCAATCTGCTCAATCCCCAGACCTTCAACCGGATTTGGGACTTCCTGTCGGGCCTCACCAGCTCGGTGATCTCAGTGGTGGGCTTTGTGGTGGATCTGGCGCTGGGGTTTGTGGCGTCGGTTTACATTCTCTGGTCCCGGCGGCGCTTTCTCGCCCAGGCAAAAAAGATCACGGCGGCCTTCTGCCGACCCGGCCTGGCCGACCGGCTCTTCGACACGGCCCGCCGCATCCACCGGACCTTCTCCGGCTACATCGTCGGCACCTTGACCGACGCGCTGATCGTAGGCATTATCACCTATATCGCTACGACCCTGATGGGGATGCCCTACACCCCCATCATCGCTACGGTGGTGGGCGTCACCAACATCATCCCCATCCTGGGGCCGTTTTTGGGCGCTGTGCCCAGCGCGCTGCTGATTTTGCTGGCGGACCCATGGAAGTGCCTTTACTTCATCCTATTCATCGTGATCTTGCAGCAGGTGGACGGCAACATCATCGCCCCGCGGATCATCGGCAGCAACACCGGCCTCTCCGGCTTCTGGGTGCTGACTGCCATCACCGTGGCAGGCAGCCTCTTCGGCTTGGCCGGCATGGTGGTCTGCGTGCCGACCATGGCCGTACTCTACGCGCTGATCTCCGAGTGGGTCTCCGGCCGGCTGGCCCGGAAGGGGATGCCCACCGATACCGCCGTATACGGCGAAATCCAGAGGATGTCCGACCTTGCGTCATCCAATGAGGAGAATCCATGAACCAATTCTTTGAGCTGTTATCCCGGCTGACAGAGCAGGTTCCTGCAGGAGACCTGCTCAATGCCGTTTTGCGCTACGTGTTTCCGGTACTGGCGCTGGTGATTTTGGGCCGGTGCGCCCGGTCTCTGCTGCTCTTTCACAAGGAGGCGGAGATCTGGGCCTGGCTCTCCACCCCCGCCGGCGACCATCTGCCCGTGACCCACTGGGAGACGCTCCTGGGCCGGGCCAAGACCTGCGACGTAGTGCTGGACTACCCAACCGTCTCCCGCAGCCACGCTGTCCTCACCCGCTATGACGACGGCAGCTGGACCATCTCCGACGTCGGCTCCAAGGGCGGCATCCAGGTCAACGGCGTCGCCACCGCCATGGAAGTGGTCTCCTACGGAGACAAGATCTCCCTAGGCGGCGTGGAGTTCACCCTGGAGCCCATCACCAAAAAGCAGGAGGTCATCCAGGCCTCGGTGCGCACCCTGGCCGGCGACACCATCCGCCCGGCCTTCACCCTCTTTTTCCTGACGCTCTTCCAGATCCTCACGGCGATCAATCTGACCCTGGGGGCGGAGGAGGGCGGAAACCTGATCCTCCGCGGCTTTTTGATCCTGATGGCCGTGGAGTGGGGGCTGTTCTTCTTTATGCGCATCCTCCGCCGCACCGGTTTTGAAGTGGAGATTATCGCCTTTTTCCTCTGCACCCTGGGCCTCGCGGTCATCGCCTCAGACGCCCCCGGCGAGATCACCAAGCAGCTCGTCAGTATGGGCGCAGGCATCGCCGTCTTCCTGTTTCTCTGCTGGTCCCTCCGGGACCTGGAGCGAGCCAAGAAGTTCCGGTACCTGGCCGCCGTGGGCGGCGTGGGCCTGCTGCTCATCAATCTGGTCTTCGGCGTGGAGCAGTACGGCGCGAAAAACTGGATCTACATCGGCGGCGTCTCCTTCCAGCCATCGGAGCTGGTGAAGCTGTGCTTCATCTTCGTCGGTGCCTCCACGCTCCAACGGATCATGACCCGGCGGAATATGTTCCTGTTCATCGCCTATTCCGCCCTGATCTGCGGCTGTCTGGTGCTTTTGAGCGACTTCGGCACGGCCCTGATCTTCTTCGTGGCCTTCCTGGTCATCGCCTATATGCGCTCGGGGAGCTTCGCCACCATCGCCCTGATCGTCACGGCCACGGGCTTCGGCGGCGTGCTGGCTCTGCGCTTCAAGCCCTATATCCTCAACCGCTTCTCCGCCTGGGGCCACGTCTGGGAAGACGCCCTGGACACCGGCTACCAGCAGACCCGCTCCATGATGTGCATCGCCTCCGGCGGCCTCTTCGGCCTGGGGGCCGGGCGGGGCTGGCTCAAATACGTGGCTGCCTCGGACACGGACCTGGTCTTCGCCTTCGTCTCGGAGGAGTGGGGCTTGCTGATGGCCATTTTCATGATCCTGGCCGTGGTGTGTCTGGCGGCCTTCGTGGCCAAGTCGGCCTCCATGGGCCGCAGCAGCTTTTACACCATCGGTGCCTGCGCCGCCGGCGCCATTTTGCTCATTCAGACCATGCTCAACGTCTTCGGCACGGTGGACCTGCTGCCGCTGACCGGCGTCACCTTCCCCTTTGTGTCCAACGGCGGCTCCAGTATGATTGCCTGCTGGGGACTGCTGGCCTTCATCAAGGCGGCGGACACCCGGCAGAACGCCTCGGTGGCGGTCAAGCTGCCCTCGAAGCGCGATGTGGAGGAAGGAGGGGATGAAGCATGAAGCGAATTTCCCATCGCACCGTCTTGATGCTGATTCTCATGGGCGTGCTGGTGGCCGGCGTGGCCTTCTTCACGCTGCGCTATTTCCTCCACGCGGGAGAATGGGTGGTCTTCCCCGGCAGTCCCCACGTCTACTCCGGCTCCAACCTCTCCAGCGGACGGGTGACGGACCGCGACGGCGTGCTGCTCCTGGACAGCACCGACGGGCGCGTCTACGCCGAGGACGTGGACATCCGCCGCGCCACGCTGCACCTGCTGGGGGACCGCTACGGCTATATTTCCGCCCCCATTCTGGAGGAATACGCCGACGACCTGGTAGGCTTCAACGTGGTCAACGGCCTCTTTGGCCAGGACCAGGGGGCCAACACGGCGGTGCTGTCCATCTCGGCCCAGGTGCAGAAGACGGCCCTCCAGGCCCTGGGTAACCACCACGGCACCGTGGGCGTCTACAACTACAAAACCGGCGAAATTCTCTGCGCCGTCACCTCCCCCACCTATGACCCGGACAATATGCCCGACATTGAGGGCGACGAGACGGGCGCCTATGACGGCGTGTTTCTGAACCGCTTTTTCCAGACCAGCACCGTTCCCGGCTCCATCTTCAAGATCGTCACCGCCGCCGCGGCGCTGGACACCCTGGGCGACCTCTCCCAGCGGACCTTCACCTGCAACGGCACCTGGGAGATCGGAGGCGATACCATGGTCTGCAACGGCACCCACGGCACTCAGACGCTGGCCCAGGCCTTTGCCAACTCCTGCAACATCGCCTTCGGCCAGCTGGCGCTGGAAGTGGGTCCTGAGACGCTGGAGGCGTATGTGGAAGACCTGGGCATCACCGAGTCGCTGTCCTTCGACGGCCTCACCACCGCCGCCGGCAGCTTCGACCTATCCGACGCCGTGGACTTCGAGGTGGCCTGGGCCGGCTGCGGACAGTATAACGACCTCATCAACCCCTGCCAGTACCTCACCGTGATGGGCGTCATCGCCAACGGCGGCGAGGCGGCGCTCCCCTATATCATGGACCGGGTGGAGGGCAATATGCTGGGCGGCTATCAGCACGGCAAGGTGACGACGGGCCGGGTCATGGAACGCTGGGTCACAGACAGCGTCGCTCAGCTGATGCGCAATAACGTTCTCAACGTCTACGGCGCGTGGCAGTTCCCGGACCTGGAGGTCTGCGCCAAGTCCGGCACCGCCGAGCTGGGCCCCGGGGATACCCCCAACGCCACCTTCTCCGGCTTCATCCGGGATGAGAACTACCCCCTGGCCTTCATCGTCATCGTGGAGCATGGCGGCGCCGGCAGCGCTGCCGCAGCGCCCATCGCCGGGCAGGTCCTCAACGCCTGCGTGGCCGCCATGGACGCCCAGTAAGACCAACCCCAGCGCGGCGAAAAGCATATGCGGATTGATTTACAGGTTATTGATGCAAAAGTGGCGTTATGATGAAACCTGCGGGACAGTAAAGGAGGGGCACCCATGAGAAATAAGATCATCGAAATTGTATTGCTTGTATTATGGCTGGCTCTTTTCGTTTTCGCATTACTCGCATCCTTTCACGTAATACCGAACAGAACTGTAAGTCCCTATCTATATATTGCGATTTCGATCGGCATACTTGGTTGTGTTTTGCGATTGATAATTGCGTGTAAAAAGGGAAATAGATGAAATCCATCCGGTGCAGGGCTTTGCTGCCCCGCCGCTTCTCTGCCGCAGCGGCTTTTTCGTAGTTTTCTGACAGTCTCGGGCGGGCGGCCAGCAGCCGCCCGCCCCTTTACTATATTTCATATCCCCCGGGGTAAAGCCCCGCTGTTGGGATCAAAGGAAGGTGCGTGACATCCATGGAGCTTTTTTCCCCGGTGACGGTCCTCCCCGGCGTGGGACGGGCCAGGGCGGAGCTGCTCAAAAATCTGGGTCTGGAGACGCTCTACGATCTTCTGACCTATTTTCCCCGGGCCTACGAGGACCGGACGCGGCTCGTATCCATCGCGTCGCTGGAGGCCGACCAGCCGGCCTGCTTCCGGGCCATGGTGATTCGCGGCCCCAAGACGGCCCACATCCGCAAGGGGCTGGACCTGACCAAGCTCACCGTGGCCGACGAGACCGGCCAGCTGAACCTCACCTTCTTCAACCAGTCCTACGTGGCTGATAACCTGGAATACGGCCGGGAATACTGTTTTTACGGCGCGATCCGGGGAGATTTCACCGGGTACGGGATGCAAAATCCCCTCTTTGAACCGGTGGAGCGGCAGGGCACCGTCACGCGGGGCATCGTGCCCGTCTATCCCCTCACCGCCGGACTCTCGGGCAAGCTCCTGGGCGGCAACATCCGCCGGGCGCTGGAGGCCTGCCTGCCGGCGCTGCCGGAGGTGCTGCCCCAGAAGGTACTCTCGCGCTGGGGCCTCTGCCCTGTCCAAGAGGCCTACGCCGTCATCCACGATCCTCCGGATTTCGACACGCTGGACCGGGCAAGACGGCGCATCGTCTTTGAAGAGTTCTTCCTCTTCACCGCCGGCCTGATGCGCCTGCGGGCCAGTCGCCGCGCCCGCGCCGCGGCCCCCTGGAAGCAGTTAGACCTGACGCCCTTCCTCCAGGTCCTCCCCTACGCCCCCACCGGCGCCCAGCGCCGGGCCATGGAGGAGATCGCTGCCGACCTGGGCCGGGGCGAGGCCATGAACCGCCTCTTACAAGGCGACGTGGGCAGCGGCAAGACCCTGGTGGCCGCCGCGGCGGCATATCTCGCCGTGCAAAACGGCTTCCAGGCCGCCATTATGGCGCCCACCGAGATCCTGGCCGAGCAGCACGTCCGCTCCCTCACGGCGCTGCTGGAGCCGCTGGGCATCACCCCGGCGCTGCTGACCGGCTCTTTGCCCGCGGCGGAGAAGCGGCGGGTCAAGGAGGGCCTGGCCGACGGCTCCATCCCCCTGGCGGTGGGCACCCACGCATTGCTGACCGGCGACGTGGCCTTCGCCCGGCTGGGACTGGTGGCTGCCGACGAGCAGCACCGCTTCGGCGTGGCACAGCGGACAGCCTTGCAGGAAAAGGGCGAAAACCCGCACCTGCTGGTGATGTCCGCCACCCCCATCCCCCGCACCCTGGCGCTGATGATCTACGGCGACCTGGACGTCTCGGTGCTGGACGAGCTGCCGCCGGGCCGCCAGCAGGTGGACACCTTCCTGGTGGGCGAGGCCATGCGGCAGCGGGTCAACGCCTTTATCCGCAAAGAAGCGGCCGCCGGGCACCAGATCTACGTGGTGTGCCCGGCGGTGGAGGAGCAGGAACTCAGCAGCCTCAAATCCGCCGAGACCTGGGCCGAGGCCCTGGGGAAGACCGTCTTCCCCGATCTGCGGGTGGGGCTGATCCACGGGCGGCTCAAGGCCGCCGAAAAGGAGCAGGTGATGGCCGATTTCTCGGCCAACCGCCTGGACGTGCTAGTGGCCACCACCGTCATCGAGGTGGGGGTGGACGTGCCCAACGCCACGCTGATGGTGATTGAGGATGCCGACCGCTTCGGTCTCAGCCAGCTCCACCAGCTCCGGGGTCGGGTGGGCCGCGGCGGCGAGAAGAGCTACTGCATCCTCTTCACCTCCAGCAAAAATGCCGAGACACTTCAGCGGCTGAAGACCTTCTGCCGCACCAACGACGGCTTTCAGATCGCGGAGGCGGACCTCCAGCAGCGCGGCCCCGGCGACTTCTTCGGCAGCCGCCAGCATGGCCTGCCGCAGTTCAAAACCGCCGGCCTCTCCCTGGACCTATCGCTGCTCAAGGAGGCCCAGCAGGCCGCCGAAGAGGCCATGCAGGACCCGGACCTGCCCCGGGACCCCTGCTTCCCCGCCCTCACGCTGCGGGTGGACGCGCTGTTTCGCGCCGCCGGCGGCGGCCTCAATTGATCGCGTTGGCCACCACAAAGGCCGTGCTGGCATAGCCCACGATGCCGTGGTAGGAGACCGAGTACCAGTTCCCCGACTCGCCGTAGATCACCAGCTCCGCGCCGTTGGGGGCCGAGGCCAGCACCGCGGCGGAGAGGTTGGGGTAATCCCGGATGTTCAGCGTGCCCCAGTTGACCGTGACCACGCCCCGCCGCACCGGCACCGGCTCCTGGAAGGGGACGCCGAAGTATTCGCTGACGCCCCGCACCAGGGCCTGGGCGATGAGGTCCAGGTTATCCTCGATCCAGGCGGCGTCCTCGGGGTTGTCGTGATAGCCCAGCTCCGCCAGCACCGACGGCGCCCTGGTGCGCCGCACCTCCCCCAGCGTGGTGGTGGGCACGGCGCGGACCAGCTCCGGCAGCGGATAGATGGGCTTGATCTGCTCCACCAGCAGCTCCGCCATCCTGCGCCCTTCGGCGCTGGTGGGATAGTAGTAAAAGTCCACGCCCCGCAGCTGCCCGCTTTTCTCCGGCGGCGCGGCATTGGAGTGCAGCGCCAAGTGGAAGTCGTACGTCCCGGCGTTGGACTGCCGGATGGCCGCGGCGGCGTTTTTGTCCGGGTCGTTGCGGACGAAGCCGATGCCGCTGGCCAGGAGATACGGCTCCATCCGGTCCGCCAGCAGATTCATCCAGTATTCCTCGTTTTCCCGGGTGACGTAGGGATTAAACTCCTGGGTCGAGGGGCTCAAGAATAAGTATGGCACATTGCATCCCGCCTTTCTAAGTCCATCTTATGCGGCAAGGAAAGTGTTTACAACGGCAATGGGCCATGGTATGATAACGCTATTGTTCCAAGGAAAAAAGGAGCGTCGGAAGCCATGCAGTATATTGTCCTGGATATGGAGTGGAACCAGCCCTGGCCCGGCACCTACGCGGCCAAGCGGGTGCTGCCGGTGAAGATCCGGGGGGAGATCATCCAGATCGGCGCGGTGCGGGTGACGGACCGGCAGATCGTGGGGGACGAGTTCCAGGCCCTGATCCGGCCAAAATACTACCGCAAGCTCAATAAAAAGGTCTCCAGCCTCACAGGCATCAAGGATTCCATGCTGGCAGAGCGGGGCATCCCCTTCCCCGAGGCCATGGAGCGCTTCCGGGACTGGTGCGGCGACGACTGCGTCTTCCTCACCTGGGGCTTTGACGACATCGCCATTCTGAAGGAGAATATGGCGCTCCACCAGCTGGACAGCAGCTGGATCGACCGGTGGTACAACGCCCAGATGATCTTCAACCTCCAGACCGACGGCGCCACGGCCCAGAAGGCCCTGAAGACCGCCATGCAGATGGCCGGCGTGGAGGCCAGCCGCCCGGCCCACGACGCCCTGGGCGACGCCTACCACACCGCCATCCTCTGCACCCGGCTGGACCTGGTCCGGGGAATGGAGGAATACGACCAGGCCCTGGAAAAGCACGAAAACGGCTTCCACGGCGCGGAGCTGCCGGGCTGCCTGAGCCGCCATGTCTACCACGGCTTTGAAGGCCGCGAGCGGGCCATGGAGGCCCTGGCCGGGCCGGAAAACCGCTGCCCCGTCTGCCAAGCACCCATGACCATGGGCCGGTGGATCAGCCAGCAGGACAAGCGCTATATGGCCATGGCCCACTGCGAAGCCCACGGGGACTTCCTGGTGCGCATCCGGCTCAGCACCGAGGACGACGGCATCCGGGTCAGCCGCCTGATCTATGCCGGCGATTCCGAGGCTGCCCGGGCCTACGACAAGGCCGCCGAGAAGCCCAAGCTCCGCCGCCGCAAGCGCCGGGTGCGCCGCAGCAGCAGCGACAGCGCGGTTTCTTAAACACACAGGGCCTGCTGCAAAATACATTTTTTCGCCCAACAGAAAAATGATTGCACGACAAAAATTACCGTGAAGCTCCAGCAATGAAGCTTCACGGTAATTTTATCTAAGTGTATTGGGGAAATTTTGTTGCAGCAGGTCCTCAGCATTCCCCTTCGCCTATTTATAGCGCGTTCTTTTGAGCGGTAAGCCGCTCAAATTCTTTTTCCAATTCCTCTTTATTCCGGCAGTTCGGGGCGGACAGCCGCGAGATCACCTCTGCCAACCGCAGTTCCAGAAGGAGCTGATCCATTTTCTTTTCTGATTTGGGCTCCGCCTGCTTTTTTTCCCAGTCGGTAAGGTTTCCGTCAAAAGGAATGAGCTTTCTGTCCTCAATCCGTAGAATCCGTGTGGCGCACCCATCCGTAAAGGCCCGGTCATGGGAAACAAACAGGACGGTCCCCTCATAGTCCTCCACCATTTTTTGCAAAGCCTCGATGGCGGACATATCCAGGAAATTAGTGGGTTCGTCCAGCAGAAGCAGATTGGCCGGGGAGCCAAACAACTTAGCAAAAGCCAGCTTGACCCGTTCGCCGCCGCTCAAAACCCCCGCTTTTTTGAATACATCCTCCCGGCGGATCAAAAGCCTTGCCAGTATGCCCCGCATGGTATTCTCGCTCTGGACCGATGTTTCCATGACATTCTCCAAAGCCGTTTTACTTGGATCCAGCGTGTCCAAGCTTTGCTTGAAATACCCGATTTTTGCCTTGGGAACCAGGCGGATCCCCGGCGCGCCAGACCAAATCAGCTCCATGAGCGTGGTTTTTCCCGCTCCGTTTGGCCCAACCAGGGCAGTTTTACTCCCCTTTGGCAGAGAGAACGAGGCGTTTTCAAAAATCAGGTTCTTCCCATAGCCGAACGTAATATGGCTGCCCGTGACGATTTCCCGGTTGGCGGGCGGGTCTGTCAGGGAGAAGTCTATCCGCACCTGGGCCGCTTCCCGCGGCTTCTCTTTTACTTCCAGTTGCTCCAGGCGAGACAAAATCGTTTTTCGGGCATTGTCCAGCTTCTCCATTTTTTCTCCTGCCGCCCGCTTGTGAAGGCGGGCTTCGGAATTTCCCATGCGGCTGGGCGCTTTTCGTACGCTGCTGCTGGCCTGGCTCCGCTGGCGTGCCGCTTTCTCCAGTCGGGTTTTTTCGGAACGGTACTGCTGGTATTCAAATTCCTGCCGCGTCAAGGCTTGTTCCCTTTGCTCGCGGTAATCGTTGAAGTTCCCCGTGTAAAAGTGCAGCTGCCCGTCCTTTACCTCAATGATGCGGGTGCAGAGCCGGTTCAGGACCGCCCGGTCATGGCTGATGAGCAGCAGGGCGGGGCACTGTTCCAGCATCTGGCAGCAAAGTTCCACTCCATCGGCATCCAGATTTGCCGTAGGCTCATCCGCAAAGGTTAAGAGTGAATCTTTCCTCATGGCGGCCAGGCCCAAGCGGGTCATCTCGCCGCCGCTTAATTGTTCACGGGAAAGCTTTCCCGAAAGTCCCAGCTGGCGGCATTTTTGCGGGTCCGCTTGATCCGCCCGTTCCTGAAACTGCTTGAAGTAGCTCACCGGCGCCTCGCGGATCACGCTTCCCCCGTCCGGGGTCAGCTCCCCGGAGAGGATATTCAGAAGCGTGGTTTTCCCTGCGCCGTTGTCCCCTACAATGCCGATATGGTCCCCTTCGTATACATTTAGTTTTTCAATTTCGAGGATTTTTCGTTCTCCGAAATATTGGACAATATGGTTCGCGGATAGCAGAATTTGGGGCATAAAAATACCTCCTTAGCCTTGCAGAAGGCGCCGGAGGGCGGTTTGGACGCAAAAACCCGGAAATACACGATGCCGCACATTTCCGGGCCATTTCCTGAAAGTGGAAAGGCCCAGCAATATCCGCCCGGTTCCAGCACAAACAAAGGGTCCGAGACCCCTTCTGCATTTCAGAATCCTGTTTGTGTGAAATCCTTAGCGAATACGCATTCCGGTTGTACCTTTCCCTTTCTTTATAGTCGATATAAGCATAGCATAGTTACTGATTTTTAGCAAGCGTTTTTATCGTCCAAGTGATTCCGGCATTCTTTCCATGATCGCTCCTGCTCTTACCCACAGCGGGGCGAAAATAATATTTCGTCACGCTGACCGCCGCGAAGCGGCGGCCCCAACCGAAGCCTAGCGAAGCGGGTCCGGTTTGGACGCGAGGAGCGGCAGAATGCGCGCGCGATGCGCTTTGCAATGAGATGCAAAAGCCCGTCGCAAGCGATATGCCGCTTGCGACGAGCTGGAAGCTACGGTTAAAATCTAATGTGCTTATCGGCTTAACTCAGCAACCACCCCAAAAATAGAATCTATCCAAT